>Ga0255338_1000235_pt1 | contig 223858 bp, 190 predicted proteins | sample MeOH1_35cm_T4_19_FD_203715 | JGI IMG/M metagenome (GOLD analysis project Ga0255338, IMG submission 203715) | Sandy soil microbial communities from University of British Columbia, Vancouver, Canada - MeOH1_35cm_T4_195 | ecosystem: Engineered > Artificial ecosystem > Sand microcosm >...
CGGATGACGCACGCGACGCCATGCCAGGTCGGTGATGTGCAGCAGGCCGTCGATGCCACCCAGGTCCACGAACGCGCCGTAGTCGGTGATGTTCTTGACGATACCGTTGACGATGGCGCCTTCCTTCAGCGTTTCCATCAGCTTCTGGCGCTCTTCGCCCAGCGTGGCTTCCACCACGGCACGGCGCGACAGCACAACGTTGTTACGCTTGCGGTCGAGCTTGATAACCTTGAATTCGAGGGTCTTGCCTTCGTACGGCGTGGTGTCCTTGATCGGACGCACGTCGACGAGCGAACCGGGCAGGAAGGCACGGATGCCATTGACCATCACGGTCAGGCCGCCCTTGACCTTGCCGGTCACGGTACCCGAGATGATCTCGCCGTCTTCCAGCGCCTTCTCGAGGTTCAGCCACGATGCCAGGCGCTTGGCCTTGTCGCGGGACAGAATCGTGTCGCCATAGCCGTTCTCGAGCGCATCGATGGCCACGGAGACATAGTCGCCGGCCTGCACTTCGAGTTCGCCCTGGTCGTTCAGGAACTCCTCCACCGGCACGAATGCCTCGGACTTGAGGCCGGCGTTGACGACCACGAAGTTGTGGTCGATGCGCACGACTTCAGCGGAGATCACTTCGCCAGCCTTCATATTGGAGCGGGCGACGGATTCCTCGAACAGTGCGGCAAAGGATTCGTTAGTTTGCAGGTCGGACATAAACGTGTGTGAGCAGTCCGCAGTACGCTGGCCGGCGCGACAATCGCGCTCAGTCTGCCATCGCAGCGGGGTTAGTTGATGAACGCCTCGCACCGGTCATCCGGGGCAAGGCTCCAGCCGGTGCCGGACCGGTTCAACGCCGCACGGCGGCGTACCACTCCAGCACCTGCGCCACGGCTTCATCCACCGACATGTCGGAGGTATCGAGCCGTTGCGCGTCTTCGGCGGGACGCAGCGGGGCGGCGGCACGGGAACGGTCCCGCGCGTCGCGCGCCTCGAGGTCACGCAAAAGGTCTTCGATATTAGCAGAAATTCCCTTATCAATCAATTGTTTATAGCGCCTGCGGGCGCGGGCCTCGACACTTGCGGTCAGGAAGACCTTGAGGCGGGCCTCGGGAAAGATCACCGTGCCCATGTCGCGGCCGTCGGCCACCAGCCCGGGCAGCTTGCGGAAGCCGCGCTGGAGTGCTGTCAACGCATCCCGCACCGGCTGGTGCACGGCGATGGCCGAGGCCCGGTTGCCGATAGCTTCGGCGCGGATGGCCTGGCTCACCTCCTCGCCGGACAGCCAGACCCGGTCCGGGCCGAACTTCACATCGAGGCGGGCCGCCATCTTTGCAAGGGTGGACACGTCCTGCAGGTCCACGTCCGCGCGGTCGCTCGCCAGCGCCACAAGCCGGTAGAGGGCGCCGCTGTCGAGCAGGTGAAAGCCAAGGGCGTCGGCCACCTTGTGCGCCACAGTGCCCTTGCCGGACGCCGTGGGGCCATCAATGGTGATGACGTCGATCATAGTCATTGGTTATTGGTGCGCTAAAAACTATTGATTTTGAAAATCAATTAAGAATCATTATTATTTGTTCCATGGCTCGCACGGGCGGCCTCCCCGCCACCCATCCCCACAGAACAGCCCGGGCGAGCCACCCCGAATCCCCGAGCCAACTCCAAGAATGCGAGGCAATCTATCATGGCCAAGACCCTGACTTTCGGCATCATGCACCTGGGCATCGCCTTCAGCGTGACCTATGCGCTGACTGGCAATCTGGCCATCAGCGGTGCCATCACCTTCATCGAGCCGGCCGTGAATACCGTGGCCCACTACTTCTTCGACAAGTTCTGGGAACGGCGCGAACGCAGTGCATCCGGCGCCGCCAGCGCGCACGCCGGACACGGGGTGCCCGCCACGGCCACTATTTGACCGGAGTGACCCCTTACCGCGCCACCCCGGCAAACACCGAGAAGTATTCCGGGAATGTCTTGGCCACGCAGCCGGGTTCGTTGATACGCACCGGCAGCGGGCCGAATGCCGCCAGCGAGAAGCACATCGCCATGCGGTGATCATCATAGGTGCCGATGCCTTCGGCTGGCGTGCGCCAGTCGGCTACAGATGCCGGCGGCGTCACACGCAGGTAGTCGGCGCCCTCTTCCACCGTGGCGCCGAGCTTGCGCAACTCGGTCGCCATCGCCGCAATCCGGTCCGTTTCCTTGACCCGCCAGCTGGCGATATTGGTCAGCGTAGTGGTGCCTTCCGCGAACAGCGCAGCCACGGCCAGCGTCATCGCGGCGTCGGGAATGTGGTTGCAGTCGAGCTCGATGCCGTTCAGCCGGCCGTCGTCGCGCTCGGTGCCTCGTACCTCGATCCAGTTGTCGCCAGCCATCACGTTGGCGCCCATCCGGTTCAGTGCATCGGCAAAGCGCACGTCGCCCTGGATACTGGACAAGCCCACACCTTCCACGCGCACCGGTCCGCCGCCAATCGCGCCGGCCGCAAGAAAATACGATGCCGTGGAGGCATCGCCTTCCACGTAGATCTCACCCGGCGAGCGGTACTGCGCGCCGGCCGGCAGGATGAAGCGCTCCCAGCCCTGCCGCTCCACGTCGATACCGAAGCGCGCCAGCAGGTTCAGGGTGATCTCGATATACGGCTTCGAAATCAGCTCGCCAACCACCTCGATCTCGATGCGGCCGGACGGCGCGCTGGCCATCGGCAGCGTCATCAGCAGCGCGGTCAGGAACTGGCTCGATACATCGCCGCGCACGCGGATCGGCGCGTCGATGCGGATCTGCGCCGGGTTGATCTGGAGCGGCGGGTAACCTTCCGTGCCGAGGTAATCCACGGACGCACCCACCTGGCGCAGACCGTCGACCAGATCGCCGATGGGCCGCTCGTGCATGCGCGGCACCCCGGAGAGCCGGTACGTGCCACCCTGCAGGGCCAGCGCCGCGGTCAGCGGACGGATCGCCGTGCCGGCGTTGCCCATGAACAGATCGGCCGATTTATTCGCAAAATTGCCACCCGCGCCGGTGACGATGCAGTCGCCGCCATCGCGCTGCCAGCTCACGCCGAGCACCTTCAGGGCGTCGAGCATGACGCGGGTGTCGTCCGAGTCCAGCAGATCGCGCACGCGCGTCTGGCCGGTGGCAAGCGCCGCCAGCAGCAGCACGCGGTTGGAGATGCTCTTCGAGCCGGGCAGCCGCACCGTGCCGGAAGCACGCGTCAGGGGGGCGAGGGTCAGATGTTCCATGATGTGGGCAGATTCAGCGCTTCAGGGTTCGACGTTGGTGACAGCCGCACGCGCGGTGCCCCACTTCTGGCGGGCGCCGCTGGCCCGCGTGAACACGCGCTCCAGGCCCTCGGCATCGCCTTCCTTGATCTGGGTCTTCAGGTGCGCGAGCACCTTTTCATAGGTGTCGATCTCGCGCAGCAGCGCCTCCTTGTTGGCGATGCAGATGTCACGCCACATCTCGGGCGAGGAGCCCGCAATGCGCGTGAAATCGCGGAACCCGCCGCCGGCAAAATCGAGCTTCAGCGCGGCATCCTCGGCATTGACCAGTTGGGCGACCAGCGCGAAGGCCAGCAGGTGCGGCAGGTGGCTCACCGCCGCGAACACGGCGTCGTGCTGTACCGCGGACATCACATGGCAGTCGGCGCCCGTGGATTCCCACATCGCGCGCACGGCGGCCACGTCGGTCCGCGCGTTCTCCTGCAGCGGGCACAGCACTACCTTCTTGCCGAGGTAGAGGTCGTTCAGCGCCGCCTCCACGCCGCTCAGCTCGCGGCCGGCAATCGGGTGGGCGGGGACGAACTGGGCCACCTTGTCGCCCAGGGCGGTCTTGGCGGCCATGATCACGTCGGACTTGGTGCTGCCTGCGTCCGTCACGATCGTGCCCGGCTCCAGGTGCGGCTCCAGCGCGTGCAACAGCGCAAAGTTCTGGGCGACCGGCGCGCACAGCACGATCAGGCTGGCGCCGCGCGCGGCGTCTTCGAGCGAGGCAATCTCGTCGATCACGCCCAGCGACTTGGCCTTCTCGAGCGAAGCCGCCGAACGTCCCACGCCCACCACGGTGCCCACCACGCCTGCGCGCTTCAGCGACAACGCCAGCGAGCCGCCAATCAGGCCCACGCCGACAATCACAACCCGGGAAAAATGCAGAGCGCTCACGGTATCAGGCCACCAGCGTGGCAGAAAGCTTAAAATCGGACATCTTCATCACTGCAATGCCTGCTCGAGCGCCGCGATGAACGCGGCGTTCTCCTCAGACAGGCCAATCGTCACGCGCAACCACTGCGGCAGGCCGTAGTTCGCCACCGGCCGCACGATCACGCCCTGCTTCAGCAGCGCCAGGTTCACGCGCGCGCCGGCACCGTCGTCGGTGCCCACGCGGACCATGACGAAATTGCCGGATGACTTCACATGCTGGAGACCAAGCCGGTCGAACGCGGCCACCAGCTGCGCCTTGCCTTCGCGGTTCAGCGTGGCGCTGCGGGCGAGGAAACCGGCATCGCCAAGCGCCGCCACGGCGGCAGCCTGGGCCAGGCTGTTCACGTTGAACGGCTGGCGCACGCGGTTCAGCAGATCGGTCAATTGCGGCTGGGCCACGCCGTAGCCCACGCGCAGCCCGGCCAGGCCGTAGGCCTTCGAGAACGTGCGCGAGACCATCAGGTTCGGATACTTGCGCACCCACGCCACGGACTCGTACTGCTGGTCCGCATCGAGATATTCGTTATAGGCCTCGTCCAGCACGACCACCACGTTGGATGGTACTTTCGCCAGAAACGCCTCGATCTCGGCCGCCGGAATGAACGTGCCGGTGGGGTTGTTCGGATTGGCGATGAAGACCAGGCGCGTGTCGGGCGCAATCGCCGCTGCCATCGCGTCGAGATCATGGCCGTAATCGCGTGCCTTCACCTCGATGGCGCGCGCGCCGACTTCCTGCGTGGCGAGCGCATAGACGGCAAACGAGTATTCGGCATAGACGATCGACTCGCCCGGCCGCACCAGCGCATGGGCGGCCAACTCCAGGATGTCGTTGCTGCCGTTGCCGAGCGTCAGCCATTCGGCCGGGACATCGTACTTCGCCGAAAGCTTCGCCTTCAGCTCGAAACCGTTACTGTCCGGATAGCGGCCCAGCTCATCCATCGCCGCCGTAATCGCGGACCTGGCGGAGGCCGGCATGCCGAGCGGGTTCTCATTCGAGGCCAGCTTGACGATACGCGCCTCGTCGAGCCCGAACTCACGCGCCACCTCGGCAATCGGCTTGCCAGCGATGTACGGCGAGATCTTTCTCACATAGGACGGCCCGAAATAGTGGGCGGCATTCTGCGCGTCGTCGGTGGCGCGGCCGGGTTCTGCCATGTTCGCTCCTTGAACCTTACTTGCTGGACGGGTACGAGCCGAGCACCTTGAAGTACGCGGCGTTGCGCTTCAGTTCCGCCAGGGCGCGCGCCACGGCGGGCTCGTGCTGGTGGCCTTCCACGTCCACATAGAAGTAGTACTCCCACGCGCCGCTGCGCGCGGGGCGCGATTCGAACCGGCACATCGACACGCCGTTCTCGGCCAGCGGCGCCAGCAGTTGGTACACCGCGCCGGCCTTGTTCGGTACCGACAGGATAAGAGACGTCTGGTCGCTGCCCGACGGCTCGGTCTCATAGCGGCCGATCACGGCAAACCGCGTGCGGTTATGCGGATCGTCCTGGATATGCGTGCGCACCAGATGCAGGTGGTAGCGGTTGGCCGCCGACTCGCCGGCGATGGCCGCCACGGTGGGGTCTTCGCTCGCCATGCGCGCGGCCTCGGCGTTGCTGGAGACGGCCTGGCGCTCCAGGTGCGGATAGTTGGCCGTGAGCCAGTGCTGGCACTGCGCCAGCGCCTGGGCGTGCGCGCGGACCACGGTCACGCCCTTCATGTCCGGCGTGGAAGCCATCAGGTTGTGATGGACCTTGAGCGCAATCTCACCGCTGATCTTCAGCGAGGTCTGCAGGAACAGGTCGAGCGTGCGCGACACCGCGCCCTCGGTCGAGTTCTCCACGGGCACCACGCCATATTCGACGGTGCCGGCTTCCACGGCACGGAACACCTCGTCGATGCTCGGGCACGGCACGCCGCTCACTTCATGGCCGAAATGGGCGTACAGCGCCTGCTCGGAGAACGTGCCGGCCGGGCCGAGGAACGCAATCTCGAGCGGCTTTTCCAGCCCACGGCAGGCGGACATCACCTCGCGCCAGATCGACGCCACGCTCTCGCCCAGCAGCGGGCCCGGATTGGCGGCCTGCACCTTGCGGATGACCTGCAGTTCACGTTCGGGGCGAAACACGGGCGCGCCGTACTTCTTCTTGACCTCGCCCACATCGAGGGCGAGCTGGGCGCGGCGGTTCAGCAGCGCCAGCAGTTCGCGGTCCACCGCGTCGATCTGGCCGCGCAGCGGCGCGAGGTCGGCGGACAGCGCCTGCTCCTGGGCGCTGGGACCGGGGTTCCCTGTGGGCGGCGCGTCGTTGTTCGCGCGCTTGTCTTCGCTAGTCATGTCAAAGCCTGGTGGGCCGCGCCGGGGCGGCCGGGAAGAATCGGTGCAAACCCGCCGTCAGGCGGCAGTACGCTCGAATTCGCGCATGAAGTCGATCAGCGCGGTCACGCCTTCCAGTGGCATCGCGTTATAGATGCTGGCGCGCATGCCGCCCACGGACTTGTGGCCCTTGAGCTGTACCAGGCCGTTCGCGCGCGCCTGGGTCAGGAACGCTTCGTTGCGCGATTCATCGCGCAGGAAGAACGGTACGTTCATGCGCGAGCGGCAGCTGGGGTCAATCTCGTTACGGTAGTAGTCACTCTGGTCCAGGAAGTCGTACAGCGCGCGCGCCTTGGCGATATTGCGCTGCTCGATGCCGGGCACGCCACCCTGGGCCTTGAGCCACTTGAACACGAGGCCGGCGATATAGATCGCATAGGTGGGCGGCGTGTTGTACATCGAATCATGCTCGGCCACCTGGCGCCAGTTGAACGCCGACGGGCACAGCGGATGCGCGAAGCCGATCAGGTCCTCACGCACGATGACGATGGTCACGCCGGCCGGGCCGATGTTCTTCTGCGCGCCGCCGTAGACCACCTGCACGCGCGACCAGTCGATCGGGCGCGACAGGATATGGCTGGACGCGTCGGCCACCACGATGCGGCCCTTGTCGTGCGTGCCGGTCTGACCGATGTCGGGAATCTCCTGGAATTCCACGCCGACGATGGTCTCGTTCGTGCACAGGTGCACATAGGCCGCGTCGTCCGACAGCTTCCAGCTGGCGACATCCGGAATTTTCGTAAATTTACGATCCGCGCTCGAGGCCGCGATATTGACCTCGCCATAGCGGCGTGCTTCCTGCTCGGTCTTGACCGACCACGTGCCGGTCACGACGAAATCGGTCTTCGGCTTGGCCGCATTGACGCGGCTGGCCAGGTTCAGCGGCACGATGCCATTCTCGCCAATCGCCCCGCCCTGCAGGAACAGGATGCGGAAGTTCTTCGGCACATGGAGCAGTTCGCGCAGATCGGCGAGGGCTTCATTGTGGATGCCCTCGAACTCGCGGCTGCGGTGGCTCATCTCCATGACCGACACGCCGGTGCCACGCCACGACAGCATTTCCTCGGCCGCCTGCTGCAGGACTTCGGTCGGCAGCGCGGCCGGACCGGGCGAGAAATTGAACACGCGCTCGGCCACGTTGCGTTGCAGGCCAGCGAGGGCGGGATTCTGGGGATCGTTCATGGAGGAAGAAGGAAAAATGGCTGCCGGTTTGAACCAGGCAGCCATTATCCCTCAAACGCGCGCCGCCAGGGCAGCGGCTCGGCGGCCGGATCGGCCGTCGATTCCTTGCGGATCACTTACTTCGCAGCGGCGGCGATTTCCTTCTCGGCCGAGTCACGCATCGACTTGCCAACCTGCGGGCCGTACTTCTGCATCATCGAACCCCAGATTTCCTGGGTCGCCTTGCCCTGGTTGGCCATGAACTTCTGGCCCGTCGGCGACTTCAGGAACGTGGTCAGGTCCTTGATTTCCTGGGTGCTGTAGTACTTGCCGAACGCGTCGTAGTGGGCCTTGATGGCGTCCTGACGGAAACCGTCGGTGTTGAACGCCGTGCCGGCGCCATCCACCATGCGCTGCACTGCGCCGTTCTTCTTCAGCTTGTCGACAGCGGCCTGCTTCTGCTTGTCGTTCAGCGTCTTGTTTTCCACGAGGACCTGCTCGAGGACCAGCGGAGCTTCCTGCTTGGCGCCGTTCTGCCAGTTTTCGGCCTGGCCCTTCACGGCCTGGTCGGCCTGCATGACGGAGAGCAGTTCCTTGATAGCGGCGGTCTTGTCGGCATCCTGCGCCTGAGCGTGGGCGGCCTGGGCCACCATCATCGTCGGGACAAAAGCAGCCAGAACAGCAATACGTCGATAGGTTTTGAGCATTATGACTCCCTGGAAAATATGTCCGATTAGTCCGCACGGCCGTCTGGCGAGTTCCGGCCGTCGTCCTGTTGTTGCAACAAATTACGAATTCGCGTCCGCGTCGGTTGCGCCGTCGGCACCTTCTGCACCGGCGGTGCCAGCGGCACCTTCCACCACATCGGCGTCCGCATCCTCGGCACCCTCGATCCCGGCGCCATTATCGGCATCGGTCTCGACAATCCGTTGCAGGCCCGACAGCTTGGTGCCCTCGTCCACGTTGATCAGCGTCACGCCCTGCGTGGCGCGGCCCATCTCGCGGATCTCGGCCACACGGGTGCGGATCAGCACGCCGCCGGTCGTGATCAGCATGATCTCGTCTTCGGGAGATACCAGCGCGGCGGCCACCACGCGGCCATTGCGCTCGCTGGTCTGGATCGCAATCATGCCCTTGGTGCCGCGGCCATGTCGAGTGTATTCCGAGATCGGCGTGCGCTTGCCGTAGCCGTTCTCGGTGGCGGTCAGCACGCTGCCCACCGCCGCGACGGCGCCCTCGGACCCTGCGTCGCCTTCGGTCGACGCTGCCGATTCGGCCGATTCCGCCACCGCAGTTTCTGCCGGCGCTACCAGCATGGCGATGACCGACTGGCTTTCCTCGAGATTCATGCCGCGTACGCCACGAGCCTGACGGCCCATCGGACGCACGTCGTTCTCGTCGAAGCGCACGGCCTTGCCGGCGTCGGAGAACAGCATCACGTCATGCTGGCCATCGGTCACGGCGGCACCGATCAGGAAATCGCCCTCGTCCAGGTCCACGGCGATGATGCCGGCCTTGCGCGGGTTCGAGAACTCGGTCAGCGCGGTCTTCTTGACCGTGCCGCGCGCGGTGGCCATGAAGATGAAGTGCTCGGCGTCGAACTGGCGCACCGGCAGGATCACATTGATCTTCTCGCCATCGGCGAGCGGGAACATGTTAACGATCGGACGGCCACGCGAGTTGCGCGACCCCTGCGGCACTTCGTACACTTTGAGCCAGTACAGCCGGCCACGGTTGGAGAAGCACAGGATGTAGTCGTGCGTGTTGGCCACGAACAGCGTGTCGATCCAGTCGTCTTCCTTGGTGGCCGTAGCCAGCTTGCCGCGCCCGCCACGCTTCTGCGCGCGGTACTCGGAGATCGGCTGACTCTTCATATAGCCGCTGTGCGAGAGCGTGACCACCATGTCCTGCGGCGTAATCAGATCCTCGGTGTCGAGTTCGGTCGCGTTCAGTTCGATGGTGGAGCGGCGCTCGTCGCCGAATTCGGCGCGGATGGCGCCGAGTTCGTCGGAGATGATGGTCGTAATACGCTCCGGACGCGCCAGGATGTCCAGCAGGTCTGCGATCACCGCCATCACTTCGCGGTATTCCTGGACGATCTTGTCCTGCTCCAGGCCCGTGAGGCGTTGCAGGCGCATTTGCAGGATTTCCTGCGCCTGGCCGTCGGAGAGGCGATACAGGCCATCCGGTTGCATGCCGAACACGGCGGGCAGGCCATCCGGGCGATACGAGGCACGGCCGCCGGCAGTGTCGCTTTCGGCACGCGCAAGCATGTCGCGCACGAGGGCCGAGTCCCACGACTTGGCCATCAGCTCCTGCTTGGCGACCGGCGGCGTCGGCGCGGCCTTGATGATCGCGATGAACTCGTCGATGTTCGCCAGCGCCACCGCCAGGCCTTCCAGCACATGGCCGCGCTCGCGCGCCTTGCGCAGCTCGAACACGGTGCGGCGGGTGACCACCTCGCGCCGGTGCGACAGGAACGCGTCCAGCATCTGACGCAGGTTCAGCAGGCGCGGCTGGCCGTCGACCAGCGCCACCATGTTCATGCCGAAGGTGTCCTGCAGCTGGGTGTTCTTATATAGGTTGTTGAGAACGACCTCGGGCACCTCGTTGCGCTTCAGCTCGACCACCACGCGCATGCCCGACTTGTCGGACTCGTCACGGATGTCTGAAATGCCCTCGACCTTCTTCTCGGTCACCAGCTCGGCGATGCGCTCGAGAAGTGTCCGCTTGTTCACCTGGTACGGCAGTTCGTCGACGATGATCGCCTGGCGCTGGCCGCGGTCGATGTCCTCGAAGTGCGTCCGGGCACGCATGACGATGCGGCCCCGGCCGGTGCGATAGCCTTCTCGCACGCCCTGGATGCCATAAATAATGCCGGCCGTCGGAAAATCGGGCGCCGGCACCAGTTCGATCAGGTCATCCACCGTGGCGTCGGGATTGCGCAGCAGATGCAGGCAGGCGTCCACCACCTCATTGAGGTTATGCGGGGGGATATTGGTGGCCATACCCACCGCAATACCCGACGAGCCATTGATCAGCAAATTCGGAATACGCGCCGGCAAAATACTCGGTTCTTTTTCAGAACCGTCGTAGTTCGGCTCGAAATCGACAGTTTCCTTGTCGATATCGTGGAGCATTTCATGCGCGATCTTCGACAGGCGGATTTCCGTATAACGCATGGCTGCCGCGTTATCCCCATCGACCGAGCCGAAGTTGCCCTGCCCGTCTACCAGCATGTAGCGCAGCGAGAAATTCTGCGCCATGCGGACGATCGTGTCATAAACGGCGGTGTCGCCGTGCGGGTGATACTTACCGATCACATCACCGACAATACGGGCCGATTTCTTATAGGCTCGGTTCCAGTCGTTATTCAGCTCATGCATCGCAAAGAGCACGCGCCGATGTACTGGTTTCAGGCCATCCCGGACGTCGGGAAGCGCACGCCCGACGATAACGCTCATCGCGTAATCCAGGTATGAGCGGCGCATTTCCTCTTCCAGGGAAACCGGAAGCGTTTCTTTGGCGAATTGATCCATTGCGGCTTGGTTTATGCGGCGGGTTTTAGCGAATGAGACCCTGGCCCCAGGAGCGCCGGCGGGGGCGCCTGTCCGGGACGGGCAACATGGCATTCTACCACGCGCGCCACCCCTTCCCGACGCCCACCGGACGGCCCGGAAACGGGCCCGCCGGCGCCCTCCGCGGCGCGGCGCCTACCGCCCGCAAGCCATACGGGACAAGGGTTTGCGGGCACCGCAAGCGTGATGTTGCACAAACACCACAGGCCCAAAACCCCAGGGTTGAATCGAATATATTTACTTCTTAGGAAACGAGCCTTGTGGCACAATTCCCCAGCGAAGAGCCAGACATTGTTCGAAGTGGAGCATCCACCACATCGAGAATGTTATACTCCGAAGAATGTATGACTTGTTTTCGTCCATTTGCAGCTACCGCAGTAATGGCTGCATCCGCTCAAGCCCAGTCCGTCCCCTATGAAAAGAAGGCTGTGAACGACAACTGGGGCAACGGTACGAGCGAGTACGTGTGGAAGAATGGCACGAACGAGCTCTGCTGGCGCGACAGTTCCTGGACCCCGGCAACGGCCAATGCCCTGTGCGATGGCGCACTGGCTCCGGCTGCTGCTCCGGCTCCGGCACCGACCCCGGTGGCTCCTCCGGTTGTGTCGAGCGAGAAGGTCACTTTCGCAGCTGACACCCTGTTCGACTTCGACAAGGCTGTTCTGAAGCCCGAAGGCAAGGCCAAGCTGGACGACCTGGTCTCGAAGCTGCAAGGCATCACCCTCGAAGTGATCATCGCCGTGGGCCACACCGACGCGTTCGGTTCGGACAAGTACAACGATCGCCTGTCGATCCGTCGTGCTGAATCCGTCAAGGCTTACCTGGTGAGCAAGGGCGTGGAAGCCAACCGCGTGTACACCGAAGGCAAGGGCAAGCGCCAGCTGAAGGTGGATCCGAAGTCGTGCAAGGGCAACCGCACGGCACAGATCGCCTGCCAGCAGCCGAACCGCCGCGTGGAAGTCGAAGTGGTCGGCACCCGCAGCGCACGTTAATCGGATCCTCTCCGATGAAGAAAGCCCAGCGCAAGCTGGGCTTTTTTTTTGCCCGCTATTTTTGGTACAGTTGCCGGACGCTTCTCTCCGCACTCAGGTTCCGGGCCGTGCGCCGGGGACCCCACTCCTTTGACGATGTCGCAAACCTCCACCCTCTCCCCTGCTGGCAGCCCCCCCGGCCGCAACGCCGATCCGAAAGAGATCGACAAGTTCAGCGAGCTGGCCCACCGCTGGTGGGACCCCAACAGCGAGTTCAAGCCACTCCACGACCTGAACCCGCTGCGCCTGGGCTGGATCGACGGCATCGCGCACCTGCCCGGCAAGCAGGTGATCGACGTGGGCTGCGGCGGCGGCATCCTGTCCGAAAGCATGGCGCGGCTTGGCGCCACCGTACGCGGCATCGATCTGTCGACCAAGGCCCTCAAGGTGGCAGACCTGCACAGCCTGGAGTCGGGCGTGCCCGTCACTTATGAGGAAATTGCCGTCGAAGACCTCGCCGCGCGCATTCCCGGCAGCGTGGACGTGGTGACCTGCATGGAAATGCTCGAGCACGTGCCCGACCCCGCCTCCATCGTGCACGCCTGCACCACGCTGGTCCGCCCGGGCGGCTACGTGTTCTTCTCGACGATCAACCGCAATCTCAAGGCCTACCTGCTGGCTATCGTCGGCGCCGAGTACGTGCTGAACATGCTGCCGCGCGGTACCCACGACTACGAGAAGTTCATCACGCCATCCGAGATGGCCCGCTTCGCGCGCCAGGCCGGGCTGGACCTGATCGAGATGCGCGGCATGACCTACAACCCGTTGTCGCAAACGTACTCGCTCGGCCATGACACGGGCGTCAATTACATGATGGCCTTCCGCAAGACGGCGGCGAAGGCGGCGGGCTGACCCATGCGCACTTTCGACGCGGTATTTTTCGATCTCGACGGCACGCTCGCCGACACGGCCCCCGACCTGGCCGCAGCCGCCAACCGGCTCGTGGTGGAACACGGCCTGCCGCCCGTGGCCTATGAGAAGCTGCGGCCGGTGGCTTCGCACGGGGCACGCGGCCTGATCGGCGCGGCGTTCGGCAAGTCGCCCGACGACCCCGAGTTCCCCGCCCTGCGCGATACGTTCCTCGACTACTACGAGGCCGACATCGCGGTACACACCCGCCTGTTCGACGGCATGGACGACGTGCTGGCCCGGTTGGAAGCCGCCGGCATCCGCTGGGGCATCGTGACCAACAAGATCACCCGCTTCACGGTACCGCTGGTGGCCGCGATCGGCCTCGCGCCCCGCGCCTCGGCCGTGGTCAGCGGCGACACCACGGCACATGCCAAGCCCCACCCCGCCCCGCTGCTGCACGCGGCCGAGGTCAGCGGCGTGGCGCCGGCACGCTGCCTGTACGTGGGCGACGACCTGCGCGACATCCAGGCCGGCAAGGCGGCCGGCATGGCCACGGTGACCGCCGCGTACGGCTACTGCGGCGACGGCGAGCCGCCCGAAGCCTGGGGCGCAGACTACCTGATCCGTCACCCGGCCGAGCTGCTGGCGCTGTTCGGGAACTGAAGCCCCCGGCCAGCGGCCAAAGCGAGTACAATCCGACTCCTACATCTTCACACTGGGGCCGACCTGGTTTCGACGTGGGTTGCGAAGCAGTGGAGGGCATACCGAGGACCCGTCACCTCGTTAATCAATGGGAATGCAATAACTGCTAACGACGAACGTTACGCACTGGCAGCCTAAGGGCTAGCCGTCCTCGCACTGGCTCGCTGACGGGCTAGGGTTCGCAAGAACTGGCGAGGTCATTTACGTCAGATAAGCTTCGGGAGTGTCACGGGCCCGAGGACGAAAACCTAGTGACTCGCCGTCGTAGAGCGTGTTCGTCCGCGATGCGGCGGTTAAATCAAATGACAGAACTAAGTATGTAGAACTCTCTGTGGAGGGCTTGCGGACGCGGGTTCGATTCCCGCCGGCTCCACCAGTATTACCGTCCGACATTCCTTTTTCTTCAGGAAACGCCGGACAAGCGAAAACCCCGTCAATCGATGACGGGGTTTTTTCTTTTCTGCCGACCCAAAATCCGTGTGCCGCTCAGTGCACCCTCAATGCACCGATTCCGCCGGCTGGCTCGCTGCCAGGCGTGCGGCATAGAATCGGTCCAGCACCACGTGCACGCCGAGCAGGCCGAAGAGATGTGCAGCCTCGTTCACCGATACCAGCACACCCGGCATCCACAGCCGCTGCAGGCGGCCGGGGGTCTGCCCGCTGAGTTCGGCAAACGCTTCCATGCCGTGCTCCTGGATGGCCTTGAACAGCACCAGGCCCACCAGGTACATATCGCCGGAATCCAGCGCAATGGCCGCTTGGGCAGCCCAGCGCACTTGCCGGTCTTCGTGTTTCTCCGCCTCGGCAAAGCGCTCCGTCGCCGTCTGGGCGACCGCTTCTCCGGGCGCTTGGAATGTCAGGCTCATTGCCAATCTCCAATGCCAGATCCCATGGATATCGGCAGATTTGCCATTTTCCTGAACCCTTCCGCAAAGACACGAGATAACGCATGGGTCCCTTGGCCGCGCGGGGCTACAATGGACGCCCGCCTCTTCCTGCCCAACCCCATGACCGACCATCCCCGCTTCACCCTCAACCGCTCCATGGTCATGCTGCTGCCCGAGCAGCCGTTCCTGGACTGGATCAAGGCCGTCGACCCGGAGCCCGTGCCAGGCCTGTCGCTCGAGGACGTCCGCGACGACGCCAGCGTCTTCCTGTTGCCGTCGGAAGTGGCGGATTCCCCGGAGACTGCTATGCGCTGGGTGGAAAAGCGCTGGCAGGCGTTCTTCGAATTCATGTTGGGCGAATGGTTTGATGATTCCATGTGGCCCGAGAATATGTCCCTGGCCATGTTCCGCGAATGGTTCACGCCGCGTTTCCATTCCATGGTGTGGGATATGGCGCCGGAGTCTCCCATCACGCATGAAGACTGGGATGACGAAGACGACGATATGCCGTCCATGCTGCACTAAATCCACCACCGGAAATTGAAACGGCACGCCCTGGGGCGTGCCGTTTTGCTTGCGCGAACAAGACTATAAATCAAAGAAAGCGATCGAGTATTTTGCGGCTCGGCTTGTCGAGCGCGAACAGGTCGCGAATCAGGTAATGAATGCCGTGGCTGTCGGAGATCAGCAGCGTGCTGCCGGTCAGTCGCCGGATGTCCTCTTCGCCACGCAGGACGAGATCGGTCTGCCCGCGATCGGTCCGCACCGTCCACACGCTCGGCGTGGCATAGGTGGACACTCCCACAATGCTACGAATTTCCGGCATGAATTCGCGCGCGGCCAGCTCGGCCTCGATCAGGGCGCGCATTGGCGGCGGCAGGACATCGAGGCGCGGAATCCACGCCAACTCGCGGCCATCGGTGCTGATCATGCCGACACCGTCGTCCGGCGCGGCAATCGGGAAGGCGCGCACGGGCACCACGCCCTCGTGCGCCATGCCGTCCGCCATCGTCAGGACGAGCTTGCCGAACGGGTTGCGGGACAACGTGTAGTCGGGCGTCTGCATAGCCGTTTGCCGAGAAATCGAATCACCAGGGGTATCACTGCGCATTGACGGCCTCCGTATCGAGGCGTTCGCCCGCGCTGGGCAACTCCGCTTCGGTATCGACGTTGCGCGCCTGCGCCTGGTAGAGCTTGTAGTAGGCCCCTTCGCGTGCGAGCAGTTCGTCGTGATTGCCGACTTCGACGATCTGCCCGCGATCCATCACCACCAGCCGATCGGCCTTGCGCAGCGTGGAAAGCCGGTGCGCGATGGCAATCGTCGTACGGCCCTGCACGAGGTTGTCCAGCGCCTTCTGGATTTCCTTCTCCGTGGTGGTGTCCACCGACGACGTGGCCTCATCCATGATCAGGATGCGCGGATTGATCAGCAGCGCACGCGCGATGGAGATGCGCTGGCGCTCGCCACCCGAGAGCGCCTGCCCCCGCTCGCCCACCAGCGAGTCATAGCCGTGCGGCAGGCGCAGGATGAACTCGTGCGCATGCGCGGCGCGCGCTGCGGCGACGATTTCCTCGCGCGTGGCGCTGGGCTTGCCGTAGGCGATGTTGTCGGCAATCGTGCCGAAGAACAGGAACGGCTCCTGTAGTACCAGTCCGATATGGCGGCGGAATTCGGATACCGGCAGCGAGCGGATGTCGATGCCGTCCACGCGAATCGCGCCCTCGGACACATCGTAGAAACGGCAGATCAGGTTGACCAGCGTGCTCTTGCCCGAGCCGCTGTGGCCGACCAGCCCGATCATCTCGCCCGGCCGGATCGACAGGTTCAGGCCACGGATCACAGCACGGTTGCCGTAGCGGAAGCCGAGGTCGCGCAGTTCGATGGCGCCCTCCACCTTCTCGAGGTGCACCGGGCGCTGCGGCTCCGGCACGCTCGACACATGGTCGAGGATGTCGAAGATCCGCTTGGCGCCGGCGGCGGCCTTCTGCGTGACCGACACAATCCGGCTCATCGAATCCAGACGCGTGTAGAAGCGGCTGATATAGGTCAGGAAGGCGACCAGCACACCCACCGTGATGGCATCGTGGCTGACCTGCCAGATGCCAAAGATCCAGACCACCAGCAGGCCCACTTCGGTCAGCAGCGTCACCGTGGGCGTGAACAGCGACCAGACGGCATTGACGCGGTCGTTGACGGCCAGATTGTGCTTGTTCGCCTCACGGAAGCGCTCGACCTCGCGCTTTTCCTGGGCGAAGGCCTTGACCACGCGGATGCCGGGAATGGTATCCGCCAGCACGTTGGTGATCTCGGACCAGATACGGTCGATCTTCTCGAATCCGTGGCGCAGGCGGTCCCGCACCAGGTGGATCATCCAGGCGATGAACGGCAGCGGCACCAGCGTCACCAGCGCCAGCCACGGATTGATCGAGATCAGGATGATGGCCGTCATGGCAATCATCAGCACATCGGTCGCGAAATCGAGCAGGTGGAGCGACAGGAAGACGCAGATCCGATCGCTTTCCGAGCCGATGCGGGCCATCAGGTCGCCCGTACGCTTGCCGCCGAAGTATTCGAGCGACAGTTTTAACAGGTGTTCGTATGTGGTTGTTCGCAGATCGGCGCCGATGCGCTCGGATACGCGCGCCAGCAGATACGTCCGCGCCCAGCCCAGGCTCCACGCCACCAGCGCGGCACCGAGCAGCCCTGCCAGGTACATCTTGACCCGGTCATAATCGATCGGCACGCCGTTCTGGTACGGAATCAGCACCTTGTCCATCAATGGCATGGTCAGGTACGGCGGCACCAGCGTGGCAGCGGTGCCGAGCAGGGTCAGCAGGAAGCCGGCCAGCAGTTCCCACTGGTAGGGCCGCGCGAAGCGCCACAGGCGCAGCAGCGCCCAGGTGGACGGCGGCGTCTCAAGATCGCGGCTGCACTGGGGGCAGACGTCCTCGCCGGGGGGCAGTGGGGCCTTGCAGGTGGGGCAGACGTCGTCATCGGCCGGCTCCGCGGCCTGGCCGGTTGCCAGCAGCGCGCGACGCGCCTCGAACTGGTCGGCCAGCCGCAAGGCATCGGGATTGTAACCAAGCGTGTAGCGCCAGCTTCCCAGCCGGGCGCGGCCGTCGGCCAGCTCCAGCGAGCCGACCCCGGCATGGTCGCTATGGGCCAGCGTCAGCGCCGGTGTGATCTCCCAGTCGACGGTGTTTTTTTCACCGGGCGCCCGGGCAATGAGCCGGCGATCGGTCACAACCAGCCACCCTTGGGTAAAATGCAGCCTTGCGTCCAGGTCCAGGTCAAGGCCGGCCAGCACGGTTTCACCGGGCTGCAGGCTCGTGCCGATCTCGGCGCCCCAACGACCTTGCGGGCCGGAGGGGATTGGGACGGACGGGGAGGATTGGGTCATTATTGGCGCGAAATGCGTCCGCAATGCGTCCACAACAGGGTAGACACGGACATAACTTGAAACAATTTAGGCGGGAAGCCGGCTGGCGGCCCGCGATTTTGCCCGCAAGTATACATAACGCAAACAAACGGGGCGCCTGGTGCGCTGCACAACGTCTTCCGGACTTCAGGGGTCAACCCCGATGCCGTTGAAACGTTACTGAAAGGTTAGGCTCCCATTTCTCGGGCATTCGCCCACTGCCTCAAGCTAAATCAATGAAAAAGAAGGACATTGAGATTTTCGATGTCATGTCGCTGCGCGGCCCGAATATGTGGACATATCGGCCGGTGCTGGAGGCATGGGTTGATATCGGCGAACTGGAGGATTTCCCCTCCAACAAGATCCCGGGGTTCTACGAACGCCTGTCGGCCTGGCTCCCGTCGCTGATCGAGCATCGCTGCAGCATTGGCGAGCGCGGCGGCTTCCTGCAGCGGCTCAAGGAAGGTACGTGGCCCGGCCACATCCTCGAGCACGTGACGCTTGAGCTGCAGAACCTGGCCGGCATGCCGGGCGGCTTCGGCAAGGCCCGCGAGACCCCCGTACGGGGCGTCTACAAGGTGATCGTCCGGGCCTGGCACGAGGAGGTGACGCGCGCCGCGCTGTTCACCGCCCGCGACCTGGTCATGGCCGCGATCGAGGACCGCCCGTTCGACGTACCCGAGGCCGTGGACAACCTGCGCCGCCTGGTCGACGAACACTGCCTCGGCCCGAGCACGGCCTGCATCGTCGATGCTGCCGATGACCGCGACATCCCCTCCATCCGACTCTCCGACGGCAATCTGGTTCAACTCGGCTACGGGGCGCGCCAGCGCCGCATCTGGACCGCCGAGACCGACCGGACCAGCGCCATCGGCGAATCGATCTCGCGCGACAAGGACCTGACCAAGACGCTGCTGGAATCCTGCGGCGTGCCGGTGCCGGAAGGCCGCATGGTGGAGAGCCCCGAGGATGCCTGGGACGCCGCCGAGCGGATCGGCGTGCCGGTGGTGGTCAAGCCGTACGACGGCAACCACGGCCGCGGCGTGTTCACCAACCTGATGACGCGCGAGGAAGTGGAAACTGCCTACTCCGTAGCCATCGACGAAGGCAACGGCGTGATCGTCGAGCGCTTCGTGCCGGGCAACGAACACCGCCTGCTGGTGGTGGGCGGCCGGCTCGTGGCGGCGGCGATGGGCGAGACGGCCAGCGTCGTGGGCGACGGTACCTCGACCATCGACGACCTGATCGAGTCGCAGATCAACTCCGATCCGCGCCGGGGCAGCACCGAGGACCATCCGCTGAACCGCGTGCGGCTCGATTCCGCCGCACGGCTGGAACTGAAGCGCCAGGGGCTGGAGGATGGCGATTCCGTGGCACCCGCCGGCAAGACCATCCTGATCCAGCGCAACGGCAACGTCGCCTTCGACGTGACCGACCGCGTGCACCCGAGCGTGGCCGCGCATGCGGCGCTGGCCGCGCGGGTGGTGGGGCTGGATATCGCCGGGGTGGATCTCGTGGCCGAGGACATCTCGCGCCCGCTGGCCGACCAGCGCGGCGCCATCGTCGAGGTAAACGCCGGGCCGGGCCTGCTGATGCATATCAAGCCGGCCGACGGCACGCCGCGCCCGGTGGGCCCCGCGATCGTCGACCATCTGTTCCCCGCCGCGAAGGATGGCAGCGCCGATGACGGCCGCATTCCCGTGGTCGGCATCACCGGCAACAACGGCAAGACCGTGGTGGCCAAGCTGGTGGCGCGTCTGCTGCAACTCTCGGGCAAGCACACCGGGCTGGCGTGCAGCGACGGCCTGTTCCTCGACCGCCGCCAGGTGGAAACCGGCGACCAGGCCAACTGGGAAGCCGGCCACCGCATCCTGATGAACCGCGCCGTGGAAGCGGCCGTGTTCGAGAACGACAGCGGCATGATCCTGTCGCAGGGCCTGCCGTACGACCGTTGCCAGGTTGGCGTGGTGACCAACTTCGCCCAGCCAGACCACCTCGGCGACTACTACGTCGAGGACGAGGACCGCATGTACAACGTGCTGCGCACCCAGGTGGACGTGGTGCTCGACAACGGCGTGGCCGTGCTCAACGCCGGCGACGCGCGGCTGGTGGAAATGGCCGAGCTGTGCGATGGCGACGTGGTCTTCTTCGGCCTCACCGCCGACCTGCCGGCGATTGCCGCGCACCGGGCGGCGGGCAAGCGCGCGGTGTTCGTGCGCGACGGCAAGGTCGTGATGGCCACCGGCCAGAGCGAGCTGCCGCTGACCGATGTGTCGGCCATTCCGCTGACCTACGCGGGCCGCGTGGCGTTCCAGATCGAGAACGTGCTGGCGGCCGTGGCCACGGGCTGGGCGCTGGGCATCTCCAACGACCTGATCCGCGCCGGCGTGGTGACCTTCGACGTGGGCCAGGTGGACGTGCCGGGCCGCTTCACGCTGTTCGAGCGCCAGGGCGCCACGGTGATCGTCGATGACGCGCACAACGCGCCCGCGCTCGCCGCGCTGGCCGCCGCGCTGGACCGCTTCCCCGCCGAGCGCCGCATGCTGGTATTCGGCGCCGGCGTGCAGCGTCGGGACGAAGACCTCGTCCACCACGGCAAGATCATCGGCGCCGCGTTCGACCGCGTGTTCCTCTGCGAGGACCAGAGCGTGAAGCGCGACCTGCCCGATGCCGAGGCCCGCGCGCTGGTCAGGAAGGGGCTGTACGAAGGCCGCCGCGTGACCAAGATCATCGACGAAGGCGCCCGCCGCACCGCCATCGAGACCGCGCTCTCGCAACTGGTGGCCGGCGACCTGCTGGTCATCCAGTGCGACGAGGGCTCGCCCGAGGGCACTGTCGAGCAGGTACACCAGTGGGTCGGCCGCAGCGGCCGCCGCGCCTGATGGCTCGGCCAGAAAAATAACGGAAATACTATGGAAGTCTCCCGTATCCGGGCCCTGCGCGGCCCGAATCTCTGGTGCCGCCACACGGCCATCGAGGCCATCGTGGCCTGCTCGGACAAGTCGCACCTGCTGGCCGACCTGCCAGGCTTCGAAGACCGCCTGCGTGCGCGCTTCCCGGCCATCGGCCCGCTGCGCCCTGACGACGAGGCTGGTACGCCGTCGATGGCCCACGCGCTGGAAGCCGCCGCGCTGGGCCTGCAGGCCTCTGCCGGCTGCCCGGTCACCTTCAGCCACACCGCGCCCACCGTGGAGCCCGGCACGTATCAGGTGGTGGTGCAGTACAGCGAGGAAGAAGTCGGCCGGCTCGCCTTCGAACTCGCCGAACAGCTATGCCTGGCTGCCCGGGACGACAAGCCCTTCGACCTCGACGACGGGCTGCACCGCCTGCGCGAACTTGACGAGGACGTGCGCCTGGGGCCGAGTACCGGCTCCATCGTCTACGCCGCCGTGGCGCGTGGCATTCCGTACCGCCGCCTCACGCAGGGCTCGATGGTGCAGTTCGGCTGGGGCAGCAAGCAGCGCCGCATCCAGGCCGCCGAGACCGATATGACCAGCGCCGTGGCGGAGTCCATTGCGCAGGACAAGGACCTGACCAAGAGCCTGCTGCACGCCGCCGGCGTGCCGGTGCCGCTGGGCCGCTCGGTGCGCAGCGCCGAAGAAGCCTGGGCCGCCGCGCAGGCCATCAACGGGCCGGTGGTGGTCAAGCCGCGCGACGGCAACCAGGGCAAGGGCGTGGCGGTACGCATCCGCACGCGCGAGGAAGTGATGACGGCCTACGAAGTGGCGGCCGATATCTCCTCGGACGTGCTCGTGGAACGTTACATCCCCGGTCACGATTTCCGCCTGCTGGTGGTGGGCAAGCACCTGGTGGCGGCCGCGCGCCGCGATCCGCCGCAGGTGATTGGCGATGGCGTGCACACCGTGCGCCAGCTCGTGGAGGAAGTGAACCGCGACCCGCGCCGGGGCGAGGGCCATGCCACGTCGCTGACCAAGATCCGCTTCGACGACATCGCGCTGGCCACGCTGGCCAAGCAGCACCTGACCGCCGACTCGGTGCCGGCCAACGGTACGCGCGTGGTGCTTCGTAATAACGCCAATCTGTCGACCGGCGGCAGCGCCACCGACGTGACCGACGACGTCCACCCGGACATCGCCGCGCGCGCCGTGGCCGCGGCCCAGATGGTGGGCCTCGACATCTGCGGCGTGGACGCCGTGTGCGAGACCATGCTCAAGCCGTTCGAGGAACAGGCGGGCGGCATCGTGGAAGTCAACGCCGCGCCGGGCCTGCGCATGCACCTGCAGCCGTCGTTCGGCAAGGGCCGGGCCGTGGGCGAGGCCATCGTCTCGACCATGTTCGCCGATGGCGACGATGGCCGTATTCCCGTGGTGGCGGTGTCCGGCACCAACGGCAAGACCACCACCGTGCGCCTGATCACCCACCTGCTGGCCACGAGCGGCCTGCGCATGGGCATGACCGGCACCGATGGCGTGTATATCCAGGGCGAGCGCATCGACACCGGCGACTGCAGCGGCCCGCGCAGCGCGCGCAACGTGCTGCTGCACCCCGACGTCGACGCGGCCGTGTTCGAAACCGCGCGCGGCGGCCTGCTGCGCGAGGGCCTGGCCTTCGACCGCTGCGACGTGGCCGTGGTGACCAACGTGGGCGAAGGCGACCACCTGGGGCTGTCCTACATCAGCACCGTGGAAGACCTGGCCGTGCTCAAGAGCGTGATCGTCCAGAACGTGGCGCCGCACGGCATGGCCGTGCTGAACGCTGCAGACCCGATGGTCGCGCGCATGGCCGACGCCTGCCCCGGCACGGTGACGTTCTTCGCGCACGATGCCGGGCTGCCGACCATGGCGCTGCATCGCGCGCAGGGCAAGCGCGTGGTGTTCGCGGAAGGCGGCGAGATCGTGGCGTGCGAGGGCGAAACCCAGGTGCGCATTGCGCTGGCGGACATCCCGCTGACGCGCAACGGCAGCATCGGCTTCCAGGTGGAGAACGCGATGTCGTCGGTCGCCGCCGCGTGGGCGCTGGGCGTGGACTGGGCCGTGATCCGTCGCGGGCTGGCCACCTTCGTCAACGACGCCGCCACCGCGCCGGGCCGCTTCAACGTGTTCGACTACCGGGGCGCCACCCTGATCGCCGACTACGGCCACAATCCGGACGCCATCCAGGCATTGTGCAATGCGGTGGAAACCATGAAGGGCGATCGCCGCGTGGTGGTGATCAGCGGCGCGGGCGACCGTCGCGACGTGGACATCCGCCGGCAAACCCAGATTCTGGGCGGCGTGTTCGATGAGGTGGTGCTGTATCAGGACCAGTGCCAGCGCGGCCGTGAGGACGGCGAGGTGCTGGCGCTGCTGCGCGAAGGGCTGGAAGGCGCACAGCGCACGCAGCACGTGGAGGAAATCCGCGGCGAGTTCCTGGCGATCGACACCGCGCTGGGGCACCTGAAGCCGGGCGACCTGTGTCTGATTCTGGTCGATCAGGTGGAAGAGGCACTTGGGCACATCGCCCAGCGCATCGCGGAACAGTAACAGGCACCCGCTGCATCCGTCGTTGCACCGCAGCTGCATCCGTATGAAGGCCGGCTCCCAGGAGCCGGCCTTTTTTCTTGTCCGCCCCCTTGCATCGAAACGGTTGCAGGTGCCACATTACTGTCACCATCGATCCGATGTGACCGCCCCTGCCCCGCCGGTCTCAGCCAGAGGAGGCTCGCCATGCAATCGCCGCAGACCGTAGTGGTCACCTACATCGCTGCCACACCCGAGCAGGTCTGGTCCGCGCTGACCGACCCCGTGCAGAGCGAACAGTATTTCTTCGGGCGGCGCGTGGAGTCTGACTGGCAGGTCGGCAGCCCGTTCGTGCTGCGCATGGACGACGGGCGCGTGGATTCCCAGGGCGTGGTGCTGCTGGCCGAGCCGCCCTACCGGCTCTCGGTGACGTGGCGCGTGGAATGGCTCGAGGCGTTCCGCGAACTGCCCGAGGTGGTAGTCACGTGGCAGGTGGACGCGCTGGGGCAGGCGGTGCGGCTGACCGTGAGCGAGACCCATCGCGAGCCGGTGGACGAACAGATGCTGCAAGGCGGCCGCAACGGCTGGCCGATGATCCTGGCCGGACTCAAGACGCTGCTGGAAACCGGAAAGCCCCTCAATGTCGAGGCCCCCAAGCCACCGCCGGCGCCCTCTTCCGGCGCCTAGCCCCTCTCGCCTTCAGTGCCGCCCCGGCAGCGAGAGCCGACGTTCCAGCACGCGCTGCAGTACCGATAACCCGGTACTCAGGATCCAGTAGATGACCGCCACCGCCAGGTAGAGCGGCAGCGGCTGGTAGGTGGCGGCGATGATTTCCTGCGCGGTGCGCAGCAACTCGGTCACGGTGATCACCGACACCAGCGAGGTGTCCTTGATCAGGCTGATCAGGCTGTTGGACAGGCTCGGCACCGCCAGCCGCAGCGCCTGCGGCCCGACGATGTAGCGCAGCGTCTGGATCGGCGTCAGGCCCAGGCTGTAGGCCGCCATCCACTGCCCGCGCGCAATGCCGAGGATGGCGCCGCGCATGCTTTCCGACAGATAGGCGCCCACGTTGAGGCTCAGCGTCAGCACGCCGGCCGGAGTGGGCTCAAGCGCAATGCCGACGCTCGGCAGCCCGTAATAGACCACGAAGATCTGCACCAGCAGCGGCGTGCCGCGCATGATGCTGACGTACACGCGCGCCACCGCTTTGAGAATCGGCGCATGGCTGATGCCCATCAGCGCGACCACAATGCCAATCACCAGGCCGAACGCCATCGACAGCACGGCGAACTTCAGCGTGAGCAGGGCGCCCTGCAACAGCACGGGCAGCGAATCCATCACGAGAGCGAGGGCGGACATGGCAGGGGCGGGTCAGGAATCCGGAATGCCGGGATCATACGTGATCCAGCCATCGAAAAAAAAGCCGACTCGCGGGAGTCGGCCTGGTTGGTATGGGTTGCAGCGGGTTGGCCCGGGTGGGCCACGCAACCCGACCCGCTTACTTCGCCGCCTTGGTCACATCCGAGCCGAACCACTTGGTCGACAGCTTCACCAGCGTGCCGTCCTTGCGCAGGTCTTCCAGCGCCTTGTCGATGGCCTGGGCGAACTTCGGATTGTCCTTGCGGAACGGAATGGCGACTTCGGTATTGGCGCCGGGCACCACGGCGCCCGGGCGCAACGGCAGGTTGGCGTTCTTGATCAGGTAGTTGACCATCAGCCGGTCATTGAGCGCCGCGTCGATCCGTTGCGAGGCCAGGTCGCGCAGGTACTCGGGCGCGCCGGGATAGGTCTTCACGTCGATGCCGGGCACCGACTTGGCCAGTTCGTTGTAGTTGCTGCCCAGGCTGACGCCGAGCTTGTGGTTCTTCAGGTCATCCAGTGACTTGAACTCGCGCTTGTCGTCCTTGCGCTGGATCAACTGTGCCGCCGAGTAGACGTAGGGCGTGGAGAAATCGAGGGTCTGCTTGCGCTGCGGCGTCACCGCAACCTGATTGACGATGATGTCGAACTTGCCTGCCTGCAGGCCGGCAATGATCGCGCTCCATTCGGTGGTCACGAACTCCGGCTTCACGCCCAGCTTGCCGGCGATGGCGCGTGCCACGTCCACGTCGAAGCCCTCGAGCTCGTTCTTCGCGCCGCGATAGCCGAACGGCGGATACGTGCCTTCCACGCCAATCTTGAGCACGCCGGCTTGCTTCACCGTGTCGAGCAGATCGGCGGCGCTGGCGGCCGTGGCCGTGAATCCGGCAACGCCAGCCAGCAGCACGGAAGCCAACAGGGATTTGAGCAAGCCAGTACGAATCGAGCGCATAAGTTCTCCAGTGAGATGCGGGGTCAGGGCCGGCTTACCCCTTTTGGGGGCGGACCGGAGGCTCCTAAGAGCCTATAACGGGCTCCACACTACCGCAAACACTATCAAGCGCGAAATAACGATTCATTATGGCTATATAACCGATCCACCACCCGGTCAGGGACCCGGTGTGACGGACCGGCGCGCCGCCCGCGTCCTGCTCCCTTACTGGAACGCCTTGTCGTTCGGCGCCGCGTACAGCGCCTTCATGTCCGGCGACATCGGGTAGTTCATATTGATGTTGCGCGGCGGAATCGGCGACTGGAACCACTTCGTGTAGAGCTTCTCGGCACGGCCGCTCAGCATCAGGTCCGATACCACGCCATCGGCCAGCTTCTTGAACGAGGCGTCGTCCTTGCGGAACATGCAGGCGTAGTTCTCGGTCTGGAGCGGCTCGCCAGCCACGACCCATTCGCTCGCGTTCTTGGCCTTGGTGCGCTCGCCGTACAGCAGCGGCTCGTCCATGACGAAGGCCACCGCGCGGCCCGTTTCCAGGATCAGGAACGCCTGGCCATGGTCCTTGGCGCTGGTCAGGTTCATGTTCATGCCCTGCTCGCCGTTCATCTTGACCAGCAGGCGCTCGCCCGTCGTGCCGGCCGTGGTGACCACGTTGCGGCCCTTGAGCTGGGCGAAGTCGGTCACGCCCGAGTCCTTCTTGGTCAGCATCTTGATACCGTAGACGAACAGGCTGTTCGAGAAGGCCACCTGCTTCTGGCGCTCGAGGTTGTTGGTCGTGCTGCCGCATTCGATGTCGATCGTGCCGTTCTGCATCAGCGGAATGCGGTTCTGCGAGGTGATCGGCGTCAGCTTGACCTGCAGGTTCGGCATGTTCAGCGTGGTCTTGATCTTGTCGACGATCTGCAACAGGATCTCGTGCGAGTAGCCCATGATCTCCTTGCCGTCCGTGTACGAGAACGGGATCGACGACTCGCGGTAGCCGAGCGAGATCACGCCGGTGTCCTTGATCTTCTTGAGCGTATCGCCATCGGCGGCGTGGGCGCCGGCGGCAGCGCAGGCCAGCACGGCAGCGGCCAGCAGGCGGGTGGACAGGCAGGTAGGGGTCAGACGGACACGCAGTGACTTCATGGTTTTCGCTCCTTGATGGGGCTTGGTTTAATCAGCTTGAGGCAATCCCACTTCCGTACAACAAACTTCAACACCCGATGTGCGCCGGTCAGGCCCGGGCCGCACTGAAATCTTCCGCGCCGATGGCCGGCGCGCGCCCGGCCAGCTGGTCCGCCAGCAACCCCGCGCTGCCCATCGCCAGCGTGAACCCGAGCGCGCCATGGCCCAGGTTCAGCCACAGGCCCGGCAGGCGCGACGGGCCGACCAGCGGCAGGCCGTCCGGCGTGGCCGGGCGCAGGCCGGCCCAGGGCTGCAGGGCGTCGAGTCCGGCGCCATTGGCCACGCCGCCAAACACGGCGCGGGTCTGGGCGACCAGCGTCTGTGCGCGCTCGCGGTCGATGGTCGGCCCGCCGCGCACCAGATCCGCCATGCCGGCCACGCGCAGCGTATTGCCGATGCGCGCGTAGACGATCTTGTTGGCGAAGTCGGTCACGCTGATATGCGGCGCCCGCGCGCCATCGGCGATCGGCACCGTGATGCTGTAACCCTTGAGCGGCCACAGCATCGGCCGCACGCCGAGCGGACGCAGCAGCGGCACGCTGCCGATGCCGCCCGCAACGATCACCGCGTCCGCGCGCACCTCGTCATCGGTGGTCCTCACGCCCACCACCTGGACGCCCGATGTCATCAATCCTGTGACACGTGTGCCAAACCGCATCGACACATTGCCCTTCCCTTGCAACAGATGGGCCAGCGAGAGGCAGAAGCGATGACAATCGCCCACTTCCTCGCTCGGCGTGTAGATGGCGCCGGCGATGTCGCCCCGGATACCGGCCAGCGCGGGCTCCAGGGCCACCGTGGCGTCGCGGTCCAGCGCCTGCTGCTCGCAGCCCAGGCTGGCCTGGTAGTCCAGCAGCCGGCAGGCCGATGCGTAGGCCGCTTCGTTGCGATGCACCACCAGCTTGCCGCGCCGCGCGAAATCGAAGCCGCCGCCCTCGCCGCGTGCCTCCGGGCCTTCCACGAAGGCCTGCATCAGGTCGCGCGAGTAGAAAGCCAGCCGCAGCAGCTTGCGCGTGGTCGCCTCGCTGGTGGCGGCGTTGCACGCCTGCACGAAGGCCATCAGCCAGCGCCACTGGGCCGGGTCGGCGGTCGGACGGAAGCGCATCGGCGAATCGCGGTCCAGCAGCCAGCCCGGCACCTTCGACAGCACGCCTGGCCCGGCCAGCGGCGCCACGTAGCTGTAGCTCAGCTGCCCGCCGTTGGCAAAGCTGGTCTCCTCGCCCGGGCCCTCGTGGCGCTCCAGTACGGTGACCTCGTGGCCATCCTGGGCCAGCCGCCATGCAGTGGTCATGCCGACCACCCCCGCTCCCACAATCGCTATGCGCATCGAACCTGCCTTGCCATCCATATCGAATCGATGGGCCAGAGCGTAGTCCACCGCGCGCGGCTTGCCCAATGCCAATACGTGCCAGAATATGTCCCCAGGCTATGGATGCCGGCCACCCGGGCTTACCCGTAGTGCACGGCGGGATCGAGGCCATTTCCCCGCACCTTTCCGGACACTTTCCAGCACCACAACGATGCGCCTGCGCCAGATCGAAGTCTTCCGCGCCGTCATGCTGACCGGCACCGTCAGCGAGGCCGCGCGCCTGCTCCACGTCTCCCAGCCCGTGGTGACGCGGGTGTTGCAGCACGCCGAGGCGTCGCTGGGCTTCCGTTTGTTCGAGCGCGTGCGCGGCCGGCTGCAGCCCACACCGGAGGCAACCGCGCTCTATGGGGATGTCGAAAGGCTATATGGGGAGATCGAGCGCGTGCGGCGCGTGTCCGAGAGCCTGCGCCACAAGGGCGCCGGCCGGCTGCGCGTGGCGGCCACGCCGAGCCTGGCCAATCCGCTGCTGGTGCCGGCGGTGCGGCGCTTCTGCGCGCGGCACCCGGAAACCCAGGTCCAGGTGCTGACCCACCATACCAACGAGATCGTGGACGCGCTGCTGGCCAACCAGATCGACGTGGGCTTCGCCTTCTCGCCGCCCCGGCACGAGGCCATCTCCTCGGAGCCCGTGGCCGCCGGGCGGATGCTGCTGGCCGTGCCGCGCACGCTGCCGCTGCCGGGCGGAGGGCGGCGCGGGGCGGTGTCGATGCACAAGCTGATGGACCGCCCCTTCGTCGGCTACGACGACGACACCTCGCTGGGCCTGCTGGTGCGCCAGACGCTGGCGCGCCACGCACTGGAGCCGCACTCCACGCTGGAAGTGCAGACCTACTCGCTGGCGCTGGCGCTGGTCGATGCGGGGCTTGGCCTGACCGTGCTCGACCAGTACACGGCGCTGAGCGCCAACCCGGCCAATGTGGCACTGCACGATATCGAACCGGTGCTGCCGTTCGAGATCCAGTTGCTGCGCGCGAGCCACCGGGGCGCCTCCAGCCTTGTGGACGACATGCGCACCCAGTTCACGGCCGCCGCCGCCGAACTGGCAGCCACCCTGCCCCACCGGCTGGAAGCCCCGCGCGTGCAGTTCGACGCGCCCGACAAATGAGAACCGCCCTAAATGAGAGCCGCCGCAATGAGAACCGTCGCATTGACAGACCCGCGCGGCGTGCACCATCATCAACCCGCACCGACAGGCGCGTGAAACCCACATGTTCGTCCTGACCCTGATTCTCCTCGTCCTGATAAGCGCGTTCTTCTCGATTTCGGAGATCGCGCTGACCGCCGCCCGGCGCACCAAGCTCCAGGTCCTGTCCGAGCGCGGCGACCACCGCGCCACCAAGGTGCTGCGGCTCAAGGAAGAGCCCGGCAACTTCTTCACCATCGTGCAGATCGGCGTGAACAGCGTGGCCATCCTCGCCGGTATCCTGGGCGAGAAGCACGTCTCCGATCTCGTCTTCGCGGCGCTGACTCCCTACATGAGTGCCGCCCACGCCCTGCGCGTGGCCAATATCGGCTCCTTCCTGGTGGTGACGCTGCTGTTCATCCAGTTCGCGGACCTGATTCCGAAGCGCATCGCCATGACCTTCCCCGAGCGCTGCGCGGTAGTGGTGATCGGGCCGATTCTCACGCTGCTGCGCGTGCTGAAGCCGGTGGTGTGGATCTTCAACGCGGCGGCGGACGCCATGCTGAAGCTGCTCGGCATCCCGACCAAGCCGGTGGACCAGATCACCACCGAGGATATCGCCGCGATGGTCGATGCCGGCGCCGAGGCCGGTGTGCTCCACAAGCACGAGCTGCACCTGATCGAAAACGTGTTCGAACTGGATTCGAAGGGCATCACGGCGATCATGACCCCGCGCGACGACGTGATCTTCCTGACGCTGGATGAGACCGCCGACAGCGTGCGGCGCAAGCTGGTCAGCCAGCCGCACGCGCAGTACCCGGTCTGCGGGCACGACCTGGACGACGTGCTCGGCTACATCGACTCAAAGGACATCCTGCAACGGCTACTGGCCGACGAGAGCGCCACGGTGCTCGGCAACATCGGCCGGCATCACGACAAGAACGTGCTGGTGATTCCGGACACACTGACGCTGTCCGAGTCCCTGACGCGATTCCGAGAGATGCACGAGAGCTTTGCCGTGGTGATGAACGAGTACGGGCTCGTGGTAGGCATCGTCACGCTCGACGACATCGTCGGCGCGCTGATGGGAGACATCCTCTATTCGGCCGAGGACGAGCAGATCGTGCGGCGCGACGAGACGTCATGGCTGGTGGACGGCGTGACGCCGCTGGTGGACCTCAAGAAGGCGCTCGAGCTCGATTCGCTGCCCGGCGAGGACTACGTCGATACGGCCGCCGGCCTGGTGATCTACTCGCTGAAGCGGATTCCGAAGAAGTCCGAGTCAATCACCGTGGCGGGCTACCGCTTCGAGGTGCTGGACATCGATCATCACAAGATCGACCAGCTATTGGTGTCGCGGCTGCCGGGCGCGGCGGCGCCGACCGCCGCGACGGCAGCGGATCGCTGACTCAGGTCCGGGTGATGGAGAGGCCGCCGTCCACCAGGGATGCGGTGCCGGTCACGAACGCCGAGTCGTCGGAGGCCAGGTACAGCACCGAGCGCGCCAGTTCCTCGGGCTGGCCCACGCGCTTGAGCGCGTGCAGGTTGGTGATGAACGACTGCGCTTCCGCCGTGTCGTTCTTTTCGCGATACATATCCGTTTCCACGGCGCCCGGCAGGATCGCATTGACGCGCACGCCCTGCGGCCCGTATTCCGCCGCCAGCGCCTGCGTCAGGCCGATCAGGCCAGCCTTGCTGGCGGCGTAGGCGGCCGTGCCGGGGAAACCGACCGTGTAGCCCACGAACGTCGACGTGAAGATGACCGATCCACTGCCCTGCTTCGCCATCTGTGCGATCTGGTACTTGGCGCCGAGGAACGCGCCGGTCAGGTTGATCGCCAGCGTCTCGTTCCAGCCAGCTTCCGACACCTCGGTGCTCGGGCCGCCCTCGCCCAGCGTGCCCGCGTTGTTGAAGGCGATGTCGAGCTTGCCGTACTGCTCGACCGCCAGATCCACCAGCGCGCGGGCATAGCTTTCCTGCCGGACGTCGCCCGCCAGTGCCACGGCCTCGCCGCCAGCCGCGCGGATGCGGGCCACAAGGGCGTCCAGTTCCGCCTGGCGCCGCGCGCCAACCACGACCTTCGCGCCCTCCTTCGCAAACAATTCCGCAGTGGCCAGGCCAATGCCGCTGCTCGCACCCGTGATGATCGCCACCTTGCCGTTCAGTCGTTCCATGATGTGCTCCGGTTTCCGTTGATTTGATCCATCGATTTCGGTTCGGCACACCCATGTGCGCCGCGTCTGAACACAGTATGGGCGCTGGGATTAGATAGCGGTATAGTGCTAATTACGATTCTGCTTTTCGGAAAAACCGAACAATGTTCAAACTTGAAGGCGTGGCGAGTTTCGTGGCGGTGGCCGAGTCCGGGTCGATTACGGAGGCGGCGCGGCGGCTGCACCTGTCGAAGTCGGTAGTCAGCGAGCGGCTGGCCGAGATTGAGCAGGGGCTGGGCGCGCGCCTGCTTCACCGCACCACACGGCGGGTCAGCCTGACGGAAGACGGCGCCGCGTTCCTGGAACGTGCCACCCGGATCCTGCGGGAAGTGGAGGACGCCGCGGCGGAAATGGCCGAGCGGCGCGGCACGCTGTCCGGCCCGCTGCGGATTGCCGCGCCGGTGACATTCGGGCGCATGCACCTGGGGCCGGCGCTCTATCCGTTCCTGGCCCGGCATCCCGACATTGATCTCTTGCTAGACCTGGACGATCGCCGCGTGGATGCGGCATCGGAAGGCTACGACGCGGTGATCCGCCACGGCGCCGTCGGCGATTCGCGGCTGGTGGCCTGGCCCCTGGCACCGAGCCGCCGGCTGCTCGTGGCATCGCCGGCCTACCTCGACCAATGCGGCGCGCCTGATTCGCCCGAGGCCTTGCAGCGTCATCACGGCATTTTCTATACGAACCGGGGTATCGCGGACTGGTCGTTCCTGCAGGACGGCGAGATGATTTCCCTGCGCGCCCGCGCCCGCCTGCGGGTCAACAACGGCGACATGATGCTCGACGCGGCGCTGGCCGGTCTCGGCATCGCGCTATTGCCAACCTTCCTGGCCGGCGCTGCATTGAAGTCGGGGGCGTTGCGGAGCGTGGACATCGGCGTGCAGCCGGCAGCCGAGTCGATCTACGTCGCCCATGCGGAAGGCCGACGCGCGTCCGCCAAGCTGCGGGCGCTGGTGGAGCACCTGCGCGAAGCGATCGGCAGTCCGCCTTATTGGGACGTGTAGATCGGATGTGGGGGGGAGGACGAGCAGAAAAACAAAACCGACGCCTGCTTGCACAGTGCGTCGGTCTGAGTGTTACTACTGTTTGTTGCTCACCCGATGTTGCTGGGTGGCTTCTTATGCTGGCGGAGAGGGTGGGATTCGAACCCACGGTACCGTCGCCGGTACGCCTGATTTCGAGTCAGGTACATTCGACCACTCTGCCACCTCTCCGGTAACTTGGTCGTCCTTGCGGCGAAACCAAGATTATAGCGATGTAGCACCCGCCTTTGCAAGCGGCTTGCGCAATAATTTTTACGCTTCCGGTTGCAGCGTTGTGATGCCGCCCATATACGGCTGCAGCGCCTTCGGCACCGTCAGCGAACCATCGGCGTTCTGGTAGTTCTCGAGAATCGCCACCAGCGTGCGGCCCACGGCCAGGCCCGAGCCGTTCAGCGTGTGCACGAGTTCCGGCTTGCCCTGCCCCGCGCGGAAGCGGGCCTGCATGCGGCGCGCCTGGAAGTCGCCCATGCTCGAGCACGAGCTGATCTCGCGGTAGGTGTTCTGCGCCGGAATCCACACCTCGATGTCATAGGTCTTGGTGCTGCCAAAGCCCATGTCGCCCGTGCAGAGCACCACGGTGCGGAACGGCAGTTCCAGTTTCTTGAGGATGGCCTCGGCATGGCCGGTCATCTGCTCGAGCGCATCCATCGACTGCTCGGGCGGCACCACCTGCACCATCTCCACCTTGTCGAATTGGTGCTGGCGGATCATGCCGCGCGTGTCCTTGCCGTACGAGCCCGCCTCCGAGCGGAAGCACGGCGTATGGGCGACGTAGCGCAGCGGGAGCTTGTCGCCGGCCACGATGGCGTCGCGAACCATATTGGTCAGCGGCACTTCGGCGGTCGGGATCAGGTAGAAGTTCTCGATGGTGTCCTGGCCATCTTCGCCGCCCACCTTGCGCGGCACCTTGAACAGGTCGTCCTCGAACTTGGGCAGCTGGCCCGTGCCCCGCATCGACGCGGCATTGACGATATACGGCACGTACATCTCGGTGTAGCCGTGCTCGAGCGTGTGGGTGTCCACCATCAGTTGCACCAGCGCGCGGTGCATGCGCGCCACGCCGCCGCGCAGGAAGGAGAAGCGCGAGCCAGTCACGCGCGTGGCGGTCTCGAAGTCGAGGCCGAGCCTGGCGCCCACGTCCACGTGGTCCTTGACCTCGAAGTCGAACGTGCGCGGCGTGCCAACGCGGCGTACCTCGACATTGCCGGTCTCGTCGCTGCCCACCGGCACGCTCGCGTCCGGCAGGTTCGGAACCGACATGATCGCGTCGTGGATCTGTTCCTGGATCTCGGCCAGGCGCTGGGCCGACGCCTTGAGCGTGTCGCCAATGCCGGCGACCTCGGCCATCGGGCCGGAGGCGTCTTCACCCTTGCCCTTGAGCATGCCGATCTGCTTCGACAGGCTGTTGCGGCGCGCCTGCAGGTCTTCGGTCTGCGTTTGCAGTTGCTTGCGTTCGGCCTCGAGAGCCTGGAACGTCGCCACGTCGAGTTGAAAACCGCGCGTGGCCAGCCGTTGGGCCACGGCGTCGATGTCTTTGCGGAGCAGCTGAATGTCGAGCATGTTGCGGGAGCGATGGGTGTGCAGTGCCGGCGACATGCCGGCGATGGGCGCCATTTTACTGCACCGGCACCCCCTGCCGCGACCAAGTCAGCGCCCTTTTTCCCGCCTTCTTCCCGCCTTGTCCGGCATTTTCAGAGTCGTCTCAGTCTTTCTCATCACGCTTATCCGACCGATGTTCGCGGTGCCAGGCCGCGTCGAGGTCGCGCAGATGGCGCAGTTTGTCGCCGATCTTGCCTTCCAGGCCGCGCGGCGTGGGCTGGTACCAGTCCTGGCGGCGCAGGTCGTCCGGCAGGTAGTGCTCGCCGGCCGCATAAGCCTCGGGCTCGTCGTGCGCGTAGCGGTAGGCATGGCCGTAGCCGAGTTCCTTCATCAGCTTGGTCGGCGCGTTGCGCAGGTGCACCGGCACCTGGCGCGACTTGTCCTTGGCCACGAAGGCCCGCGCGGCGTTGTAGGCGTTGTAGCCGGCATTCGACTTCGGGGCGATGGCGAGGTACAGCAGCGCCTGGGCCAGCGCCAGTTCGCCCTCGGGCGAGCCGAGCCGCTCATAGGTCTCGGCCGCATCCAATGTGATGCGTGCGGCACGTGGATCGGCGAGCCCGATGTCCTCCCAGGCCATGCGCACGATGCGCCGCGCCAGATAGCGCGGATCGGCGCCGCCGTCGAGCATGCGGCAGAACCAGTACAGCGTGCCGTCCGGATCGGACCCGCGCACGGACTTGTGCAGCGCGCTGATCTGGTCGTAGAACGCATCGCCGCCCTTGTCGAAGCGGCGCAGGTTCTCGGCCAGCGCGCTGCCCAGCAGCGCCGTGTCGATGCGGTCCTGCCCCGCGTTGCGGGCCGCGCGCGCGACGATCTCTATATTGTTCAGCAGCTTGCGTCCGTCGCCGTCGGCCGAGCCGACGATCAGCTGCAGCGCCTCGTCCTCCCAGGCCAGCCCGCCCAGTTCCTCGCTGGCGCGCAGCACAAGCTGCTTCAGTTCGGCGTCATCCAGGCTCTTCAGCACGTAGACCGCCGCCCGGGACAACAGCGCGCCGTTGACCTCGAACGACGGGTTTTCCGTGGTGGCGCCAATGAATGTAAACAGGCCGCTTTCCACATGCGGCAGGAAGGCGTCCTGCTGGCTCTTGTTGAAGCGGTGCACCTCGTCGACGAATACCAGCGTGCGGCGGCCATGGGCGCGGTACTGCTCGGCGCGCTCCACCGCCTCGCGGATGTCCTTGACGCCCGACAGCACGGCCGACAGCGCGATGAACTCGGCATCGAACGCGTTGGCCATCAGCCGCGCCAGCGTGGTCTTGCCCACGCCGGGTGGGCCCCACAGGATCATCGAATGCGGCTCGCCGGAGGCAAACGCCACGCGCAGCGGCTTGCCGGCCCCCAGCAGGTGCTGCTGGCCGATGACCTCGTCGATGGTGCGCGGGCGCAGGCGTTCCGCCAGCGGTTGCCGGGAACGTTCAGGGGGGTCGGAAAACAGCGAATCCGCCACGATGGCTCTACCTCTTGGATCTGGGCGCGCGCGGCCTTGCCGCGGCGCGGAACGTGACAGTGTAGACCATCGCCGGAGGGCCTAAAGAATCCCTTCAACCTTGCCGATAACGTCCAATGGCCCGTGTATCACCCGACCGGGCGTGGCAGACGTTCATCGGTTACAAGTTCGAGGATCCCTATGCTGCGTTACCGCATGCTGTTGTTCAAGATGTCCCGCCTCGCGAGCAAGAACAAGCTCAGCGGCGTGGAAGAAATCTCGTTGGCAGGGCAGTTTTCCGAGATGATCGGATCGCAGGAAGAGGCCGACCGCCTGATCGAGGATCTGGTCGACCATGAGAACCCGCAGGTGCGCCGCATCGGGCTGTCCGCGATCCGGCGCACGCGCCGCTTCGGCGGCCGGCTGCTGATGCCCGCGCTGCTGCGCCGGCTGGCCGACGTGGAAGGCTGGCTGCGGCACGACGCGGTGTGGATCGTCCAGGAAGGCCAGCTCGATGGCGCCGAACTGCGCGCGGCGCTGCGCCGCGTGGCCGGCAATGTGCGGCTGCCGCAGGATGCGGTGCGGGCTAAGGCCAATCCGGCCGACGGGCCGCTGCACGCGGCCGTGCGCGCGCGCCAGGCGCTGGACGTACTGATCAAGAAGTCGGCAGAAGCGCACAATGCTGCACTTGCGGCTGGCGGCGGCCTGCCCGGCGCCACGGACGGCCAGCCCTATGCCCAGGGTTCGGTCGGCCATATCCGCGCCGTGCACCGGCAGTTGCAGCGCAAGATGGCGGGGCGCAAGCTCAAAAGCAGCACCAAGCTGCGCTTCAAGAAGGTGGAAAGCCAGTATCCGCCCAACGACAACCGTCGCTTCCTGCTCTGATACCATGGGGCTCGCCTTGAGGTTTATCCAGGCTTGCCCAGCTTTTCCAACCCCGCCGGCCCCATGGCCGGCTCGCCAGGAGGAAGCCACTGCCATGGCCATCACGACCCGCATCCGCAAGAAGAGGCAATATCGGAAAGCCGTGTTGAAGTTGCGCGCCGCGATCAAGCGCGGCGACGAGGAAGCGATCCGGATCCGGCGCGAGAAATTGCAGAAGCTGCCGGTGCCGCGCCAGCGCTACGCGCGCGAAGCGCAGGCGTAGCCCCGCCCCCGCCAGCACATCGTCTTCAGCCCTCAGTCTTCAGCCCTTGGCCCGGTCGGCCAGCACCTTCATGGCATCCGCAGGCAGCGGGCCATGGCAGGTCCGCTCGCCGCCGGCCACTCCCACCACCAGCCATACCTTGTCCGGCGCATCGGCCGGATGGAGCAGCCATGCCGGCCCGCGCGCCGCATTGCTGGCCGGCAGGTCTTCCAGCACCCCGCTGTGCGCCGATTGCAACAGCGTGGCGCACTGGGTGTGCGGCACACGCGTGGCCTTGAGGAAGTCCGGATTGCCGAGCACTTCGGGCATGGCCGTGTCCGACGCACGCAGGAAGGCGTCCACGTCGAAGCGGTTGGCCGGCGCCTGCGCGCAGGCGGCCAGCAGCAGGACTGCGGAAGCGGCCAGCAGGCGGGGCTTCAGAAAGGACGGCGGAAAATCGGCGGGCATGGTGGGCCTCATTGCTTCATCACGTCGGCGCCCTTCGGCACCGTGAAGCGGAACGTGTCCGCCGGCAGCGATGGATTCTTCTGCATCGCCGAGAAAGTCAGCAGCGTGGTATTGCCGAAGGCATCGCGCAACTCCATCGCCTCCAGGTTGCCGGCCTTGAAGCCGATCTGGATCTTCTCGAACTGGGTGTCCTTGGACTTCGGCGTCAGCTCCAGCCACTCCACGCCGTCGCGCGTGGCGCCATTCTTCACATCGAAATTCTTGGTCAGGTCGTTGCTGCCGAACAGGATGGCGGCAGGGCTGGAGCCCAGCGCGTTGTCCAGCTTGCGCTCGGTCACCTGGTTCAGGTCTTTATCGTAGATGTACAGCGTCTGGCCATCGGCCTGGAGCAGTTGATCGTAGGGCTTGGTGTAGCGCCACGTGAACTTGCCGGGGCGCGAGAACGCGAAAGTGCCGCTGGACGTACCGCCGGCCTTGCCTTCGCCGCCCTGCCCCTTGAGCTGCTTCTGGGTGAATTCGCCACGCGCGGTCTTCACGCTGGTCACAAAGCTCTGCAGCTGGTCGGTCGCGGCGGCCTGGGCGGCCGATGCGGCAGCCGCCAGCAGCACGAGCGCGGCGCAGGTGGACGCAAGAATGCGATGTCGCATGGAGTCAGCCTTTCCTGAGTAGTGGATGCCCGGTTAGAGCCGGACGCGGGGCGCCGGATTCCTGTGACCGGGGTAACGGTATGTTACGCGTCACATTTGACGCCGGCCACCCTTGGCCGCCCCTTGGCCGCCCCGGCCGCGTCTAGTCGTCGTCGCGCGCACCCGCCCCGGCGCCGGCCGGCACCAGGATGTCGCGGTTGCCGTTGCCCGACATGGCCGAGACCAGTCCGGCTTTTTCCATATCCTCGAGCAGCCGCGCGGCGCGGTTGTAGCCGATGCGCAGGTGGCGCTGCACCAGCGAAATCGAAGCCCGGCGGTTCTTGACCACCACCTCGACGGCCTGATCGTACAGCGGATCGGCCTCGCCGCCCCCGCCGCCGATGCCGGCGCCGCCGCCCAGGCTGTCGCCCGCGCCATCGCCATCGACCAGCCCGCCCTCGAGAATGCCCTCGATATAGTTGGCCTCGCCGGATGCCTTGAGCTGCTCCACCACGCGGTGCACTTCCTCATCGGAGACAAAGGCGCCGTGCACGCGTACCGGAAACCCGGTGCCCGGCGCGAGATAGAGCATGTCGCCCATGCCCAGCAGCGCCTCGGCGCCCTGCTGGTCGAGGATGGTGCGCGAGTCGATCTTGCTGCTGACCTGGAACGCGATCCGGGTCGGCACGTTGGCCTTGATCAGGCCGGTAATCACATCCACGGACGGCCGCTGCGTGGCCAGCACCAGATGCAGGCCGGCCGCGCGGGCCTTCTGGGCGATACGGGCGATCAGTTCCTCGACCTTCTTGCCCACCACCATCATCAGGTCGGCCAGTTCGTCGATGACGATGACGATGGTCGGCAGCTTCTCGAGCGGCTCGGGGGCGTCCGGCGTCAGGCTGAACGGATTCGGCACCTTTTCCTCGCGCGCCGCCGCCTCGTCGATCTTCTTGTTGTAGCCGGCCAGGTTGCGCACGCCCAGCTTGCTCATGAGCTTGTAGCGCCGCTCCATCTCGCCCACGGCCCAGTTCAGGGCGTTGCCGGCCTGGCGCATGTCCGTGACCACCGGGCAGAGCAGGTGCGGAATGCCTTCGTAGACGCTCATTTCCAGCATCTTCGGGTCGATCAGGATCAGGCGCACGGCCTCGGGCTTGGCCTTGTAGAGCAGCGACAGGATCATCGCGTTGATGCCCACCGACTTGCCCGAGCCGGTCGTGCCGGCCACCATGCAGTGCGGCATCCTGGCGAGGTCGGCCACCATCGGCTTGCCGGCGATGTCCTTGCCCAGCGCCATGGTCAGGCTGGACGCGCTTTCGTTGTAGACGTGGGAACCGAGAATTTCAGTCAGGCGAACGGTCTGGCGCTTGGGGTTCGGCAACTCCAGCCCCATGTAGTTCTTGCCCGGGATGGTTTCCACCACGCGGATCGACACCAGCGACAGCGAACGCGCCAGGTCGCGCGCCAGATTGACAATCTGGCTGCCCTTGACGCCGGTAGCCGGCTCGATTTCATAGCGGGTGATGACCGGACCCGGGTAGGCGGCCACGACCTTGACCTCGACGCCAAAGTCCTTGAGCTTCTTTTCGATCAGCCGCGACGTGAATTCCAGCGTTTCGGCGCTCACCGTCTCCTGATGGGCCGGCACGGGGTCGAGCAGCGACAGCGGCGGCAGGTCGGAGTCCTGGATATCGGCGAACAGCGGCTGCTGCTTCTCGCGCTCCACCCGCTCGTGCTTGGGCACGGCCTGCGGGCGCACGATCTGCACCGGGGTGGCTTCCTCCTGGCGCACGCGCTGCACTTCCACGGTCTCGGTCCGTTCCACCTTGGCCGCGGCGCCGATGATGCGGTCCTGCTTCTTCTCGCGGCGGGCCTTGAAGCCGAGGAACAGCGTTTCGACGAAGCCGCCGACGTGTTCGGCCACGGAGAGCCACGAGAAATGGAAGAACAGCGACAGCCCGATGGCGAACATCAGCAGCAACAGCAGCGTGGCGCCCGAAAAGCCCAGCGCCAGCTGCAGCCAGCCGCCGAGCAGGTCGCCCAGCACGCCACCCGGCGCCCGGGGCAGCGCGGCGCGCAGCGGGTACATGCGGATGGCCTCAAGACCCATGCTCGACACCAGCGTCAGGCCGAAGCCGATCCAGCTGATCGCCACGCTGTGCTGCGGATCCGGCACGCGCTCGGGCAGTTCGGCGGTCAGGGTGCGCCAGCCGCGCCAGCAGCGGCGCATCAGCAGCACGCTCCACCAGTAGGCGGAAAAGCCGAAGATGAAGAACAGCACGTCCGCCACCCAGGCGCCCACGCGGCCGCCCAGATTGTGGATATCCGCCACCTGGCTGGCGTGGGACCAGCCGGGGTCCGCCTTGCTGTAGCTGGCCAGCACGCACACGAAGCCGAGGGTGACGGCCAGCAGCAGGAACCAGCGCACCTCGCCCAGCAGCTTGCCGATTCGCGAGGGGAGTGCCGACGGGTCGGTACGGGTAGTGGTGGTAGCGCGGGCCATGCCTTGGGTTCGGATGATCGCTTCAGATCGCTCGGGGTGGACGATGGCGGCCATTTTAACCTTGCGCGCGCTATCGGCCCCATTGGAATTTGCAACAGTCGGCAAACGCCAGCCCACTTATAATGGCGGTTTCGAGTTACACCGGCGCGAACGCTCTCGCGCGTGCGCCGGCCACAGGAAGGCAACATGTCCGCAAAACACGCAAAAGTGCTGATTCTCGGGTCGGGTCCGGCCGGCTACACCGCCGCCGTCTACGCCGCCCGCGCCAACCTCCAGCCCGTGCTGATCACCGGCCTGGCCCAGGGCGGCCAGCTGATGACCACCACCGACGTGGAAAACTGGCCCGCCGACGCCAATGGCGTGCAGGGCCCGGACCTGATGCAGCGTTTCCTGGCCCACGCCGAGCGCTTCAACACCGAAATCATCTTCGATCACATCCACACGGCCAAGCTGACCGAGAAGCCGATCCGCCTGATCGGCGACGCGGGCGAGTACACCTGCGACGCGCTGATCATCGCCACGGGCGCCTCGGCACAGTACCTGGGCCTGCCGTCGGAGGAGTCGTTCATGGGCCGCGGCGTGTCCGCCTGCGCCACCTGCGACGGTTTCTTCTACAAGAACCAGGAAGTCGCGGTGGTTGGCGGCGGCAACACGGCCGTGGAAGAGGCGCTGTACCTGTCGCATATCGCCAGCAAAGTCACCCTGATTCACCGCCGCGACAAGTTCAAGGCCGAACCGATCCTGGTAGACCGCCTGCTCCAGCGCGTCAAGGAAGGCCGCGTGGAACTGCGCTACGACCATACGCTGGATGAAGTGCTGGGCGACGAGTCGGGCGTGACCGGCCTGCGCATCCGCAGCACCAAGGACACCGCCAAGACCGAGGACCTGAAGCTGGCCGGCGTGTTCGTGGCGATTGGCCACAAGCCGAACACCGACCTCTTCGTGGGCCAGCTGGACATGAAGAACGGCTATATCGTGACCAAGAGCGGCCTGTCCGGCGATGCCACGGCCACCAACATCCCGGGCGTGTTCGCCGCCGGCGACGTGCAGGATCACATCTACCGCCAGGCCATCACCAGCGCCGGCACGGGCTGCATGGCCGCCCTGGACGCCCAGCGCTACGTAGAAGCGCTGCAGTAAGTAGTGGCCTCCCCTCTCCCTCTGGGAGAGGGGAGCAAACCCCGGTTTGTCTGGCCAATCCCCTTATAATCGACGCCGAGCCCCCGGAGAATCTTTCCATGTCGCACGGCGCAAAATCCCCTTCCAAGCGCTTCGGCCTGCACGATCTGGCCGCGGTGCGTGACAATCTCAAGGCTGACGCCGAGCGCCGCGAGGCGGAGCGCGTGGCCGCCGAAGCCACCGCCCGCCGCGCCGACGAGGAAGCCAATGTCTTCCGCAGCAATGTCGGCCAGGTCAGCGCCCTGCGCGACCGCAACCGCGTGGCGCATCCGCCCAAGAAACCCCCGCCCGTCGCCATCCAGACCCAGCTTAATGACAAAGCCGTGCTGGAAGCCTCGTTGTCCGACGAATTCGATGTCGAGAATCTGCTCGATATCGACGAAACCATGTCGTTCCGGCGCCCCGGCATCGGCATCGATGTGGTCCGCAAGCTGCGTCGCGGCGAGTGGGTGCCGCAGGACAAGGTGGACCTGCACGGCCTGCGCAGCGACGAGGCGCGCGAGGCGCTGGCCGAATTCCTGCGCCGCTCGGTGCGCAACGGCGTGCGCTGCGTGCGCGTGATCCACGGCAAGGGCATCGGCTCGCCGGACAAGCTGCCCGTCCTCAAGGGCAAGGTACGCAGCTGGCTGGTACAGAAGGAGGAAGTCATCGCCTTCGTCCAGGCGCGCGAGTCGCTAGGCGGCGCCGGCGCGTTGATGGTCTTGCTGCGTCAGCCCCGCGCCTGATGTCGATGCACCTGCCGTTCGATCTGTTGATGGGGCGGCTGCCGCTGATCCTCCACGTCATGGAAGTGGTCGGCGTGCTCGCCTTCGCGGTCTCGGGCGTGGTGGATGCGCGCAAGCAGCGGCTCGATGCCGTCGGCACCTTCATCGTCGCCTTCGCCACCGCGTTCGGCGGGGGCACCGTGCGCGACGTCCTGCTGGACCGCCGGCCGTTCTACTGGGTCGAGCACGAATACTACGTGCTGCTGATCTTCGCGATGTCGATCGGCGCGGCCATCGTATTTCGCGTAGTGAGCACGGTGGCCTCGAACCGCGCGATGCTGGTTGCCGATGCCATCGGCCTGGGGCTGTTCTCCGTCACGGGCACCTCGCTGGCGCTGGTGGCGCAGATGACGCCGACCGTGGCGGTGATGATGGGAATCATCTCCGCGGTGTTCGGCGGCGTGGTCCGCGACGTGCTCTGCAATGAAGTGCCGATGATCCTGCGCGACCGCTCGCCCTACGCCACCTGCTCGTTCGTGGGCTGCTGGGTCTATGTCGGCCTGACCTGGCTACGCGCCGACCAGGAGGCGGCGCTGCTGACCGGGGCGCTGGTCACAATGGCCATGCGGCTGCTGTCCGTGCAGCTTGGCTGGAAACTGCCGAGCTAGCAGAAGCCTCAACAACGAAAAAAGCCGGCGCTTGGCCGGCTTTTTTGCGTCTGGAGGATGAGCCCCAATCAGACTGCGGCTTCGTCCTGCTCGCCGGTACGGATGCGGATCACGCGCTCGATCTCGGTCACGAAGATCTTGCCGTCGCCGATCTTGCCCGTGTGGGCGGCCTTCACGATCGAATCGAGCACGGTGTCGAGCTGGTTCTCGGCCACGACTACCTCGATCTTGATCTTCGGCAGGAAATCGACCACGTACTCGGCGCCGCGATACAGCTCGGTGTGGCCCTTCTGGCGGCCGAAGCCCTTTACCTCGGTTACGGTGAGGCCGGTCACGCCCACATCCGCCAGTGCCTCGCGTACCTCGTCGAGCTTGAACGGTTTGATGATGGCGGTAATCTGCTTCATGGCTGGCCTCTGTCTGTGTTTGTCGGAAGATGACAGATTCTAGCCCGAAACCCGCCTCGGGATTGCAGGAATGGGCACACTTGGCCCCTTCCCCCCAGTTCGATCAGTCCGGAATCCGGGCCAGGTCGCGCACCCAGACCGCCGATTCCCCGTCGCTCGGGGCGCGCCAGTCGCCACGCGGCGAGAGCGACCCGCCCGAGCCCACTTTCGGGGCATTCGGCACGCAGGACCGCTTGAACTGGCTGGTGCGGAAGAAGCGGTCGACGAAAATACCCAGAACGCGCTTGATCTCGGCAAGTTCGTAGGCGTTACGCGCAACATGCGGGCCGTTGGGCCATTCGCCGCGCGCCACATCGCCCCAGGCGCTAAGCGCCAGGAAGGCCACCTTGCTGGGCGCAAACCCGAAGCGCAACGTGTAATAAAGGTTGAAATCCTGCAATTCGTACGGCCCGATGACCTGTTCGGTCTTCTGGCCCGGCGCCTTGTCCTGGCCGTCGGCGGCCGTGCCGCCGGGCACCAGTTCCGGGCTGATGTCGGTATCGAGCACGGCCGTCAGCACCGCTTCCCCGCCCTCGGCCACCTGGCCGGTTTCGGCCACCCAGCGCACCAGATGGCTGATCAGTGTCTTCGGCACACTGGCATTGACGTTGTAGTGAGACATATGGTCACCCACCCCATAGGTACACCAGCCTAGCGCCAGTTCGCTGAGGTCGCCGGTGCCGATCACGATGGCGTGATGGTGGTTGGCCAGCCGGAACAGGTGGTTGGTGCGCTCGCCGGCCTGCACGTTCTCGAAGGTCACGTCGTAGACCGGCTCGCCTTGCGCGTACGGATGGTCGAGATCTTTCAGCATCGCCATGCAACTGGGGCGAATATCGATCTCGCGCGCCGTGCAGCCGATCCAGCTCATCAGTTGCCGCGCCTGATCGAGCGTGCGGTCGCTGGTGGCGAAGCCGGGCATGGTGTAGCCGAGGATATTGGCGCGCGGCAGGCCCAGGCGGTCCATCGCGGCGGCGCAGACCAACAGCGCATGGGTGGAATCCAGCCCGCCCGAGACGCCGATGACCACCTTCGAGATCTTGCTGGACGACAGCCGCTGCACCAGCGCCTGCACCTGGATGTTGTAGACCTCCATGCAGCGCTCGTCGCGGCGGCGCGGATCGGCCGGCACGTAGGGAAAGCGCTCCACCTTGCGCGCCAGCGGCAGGGTCTGCGTCGTGGGCACGTCCACGCGGAACGACACCACCTCGAATTTCTCCACTTCCTCGCGATGACGGCGCACCGAATGGCCGAAGGTGGTCTGGTGCATGCGCTCGCGCGAGAGCCGCTCCAGGTCCACATCGGCCGTCAACAGGTGCGAACGGTCCGAAAACCGCTCCGATTCGCCCAGAAGTTCCCCGTTCTCATAGATCAGCGCCTGACCGTCCCAGGCCAGGTCGGTGGATGACTCCCCCTTGCCGGCCGAGGTGTACAGGTAAGCCGCCAGACAGCGGGCCGACTGCTGCGACACCAGCTGGTGCCGGTAGCCGGACTTGCCGATGACGATATTCGACGCCGACAGGTTCACCAGCACCGTGGCCCCGGCCAGCGCCGCGAACGACGACGGCGGCACCGGCACCCAGACGTCCTCGCAGATTTCCACATGGAAACGGAAGAACGGGATGTTCTCGATCTCGAACAGCAGCCCCGCGCCGAAGGGCACCGTGGCGCCGAGCAGCGAGATGCGGCCCTCGGTGGGGGCGCAGTCCGCCGCACTGAACTGGCGCGCCTCGTAGAATTCCCAATAATTCGGCAGGTAGCTCTTCGGCACCACGCCCTGGATGGCGCCGTTGGCCACCACCACAGCGCAGTTGAACAGCTGATGTTCCACCACCAGCGGCATGCCCACGACCAGCGCAGCCGGCAGCGACACCGAGGCTTCCACGATGCGCTGGAGCGCCAGTTCGCACTCGCGCAGCAGCGCGCGCTGATGGAACAGGTCGTCGCAGGTATAGGCCGACAGGCCCAGTTCCGGGAAGGCGACCAGCGCCGCGCCGCCTTGCACGGCCTGGCGGGCCAGTTCCAGCGTCTGGTCGGCGTTGTAGGCCGGGTCCGCCACGCGGCACTCGGGCACACCCACGGCCACGCGCGCAAAGCCGTGGGAATACAGGTTGAAGAACGGATGAGTCATGTCTGGCCTTCGGATTCGGGGCGCCAGCATGCCAGTGCGGCAATCGGCGTGATCCCTGTCATTCTACGATGCGCACTGCGCACCCGTCGCGCACCCGTCGCGCACGTCACCTGGCTGGCCATGGCTGCACCGCCGCACGTCTTCCGGTAGACTCGTCCGGCACCTGATGTGGCGTCGGATGGATCAAATATTCTTCAATTCTTGAGTGGATCGGGCGGAATGCAGTCGGAATCTTGTCAGCCGGTGAGTGCGCAGCCGGACACCCCGGTGGCCAATTACCGGACGGAGATCGTCCTGGACCTGGCCGGGGTGCCGGCCGCCGACTGGGACGCCCTCGTGGCCGCCCAGCCTGACGCCACGCCCTTCCTGCGCCACGCCTTCCTGCACGCGATGCACACCAGCGGCAGCGCCACCGACGACACCGGCTGGTCGCCGCGCTTCCTCACCCTCTGGGTGCCGAACGGCCACGGCGCAGGCCGCGACCGGCTGGCCGCCGCCATGCCGCTCTACGCGAAATCGCATTCCTACGGCGAGTATGTGTTCGACTGGGCCTGGGCGGACGCCTATCGCCAGCACGACGTGCCCTACTACCCCAAGTGGCTGTCCGCCATCCCGTTCACGCCGGTGCGCGGCGCCCGGCTGCTGGCCGAGGATGACATCGCGCGCCGCCTGCTGCTGCGCTTTGCGCTGGCCCTGGCCGAGGAATCGGGCATGTCCTCGCTGCACGTGCTGTTTCCGTCCGACCATGAGGCGGATTTGATGGACGAAGCCGGCATGATGATGCGGCATGGCGTGCAGTTCCACTGGACCAACCCCGGCTACGCCGACTTTGACGCCTTTTTGGCAACGCTTTCACAGAAGAAGCGCAAGAATATCCGCGCGGAGCGGCGCCGCGTGGCGGAGGCTGGCATCACCTTCCGGCAGTTGCGCGGAGCGGAGATCGACGATGAGGCGTGGAAGTTCTTCAACCGCTGCTATCGCCAGACCTACCGCGAGCATCATTCGTCGCCCTATCTGAACCTGGACTTTTTCCGGCGCATCGGCGCGACCATGCCCGAGAACCTGCTGCTGGTGGTGGCGTCCCGCGACGGGCGCGACATCGCCAGCTCGCTGGTCGTGTTCGATGCCGATCCGCGGGTCAGCACGCTCTATGGCCGCTACTGGGGCGCGCTGGAGCACCACCCGTGCCTCCACTTCGAGACCGCCTACTACCAGCCGCTCGAATTCTGCATCGCCGAGGGCCTGCGCACGTTCGAAGGCGGCGCGCAGGGCGAGCACAAGATGGCGCGTGGCTTCCTGCCGGTGGCCACGCGCTCCGCGCACTGGCTGGCGCACCCCTCGTTCGCCGATGCAGTGGAGCGCTTCCTGGCCCGCGAGCGCCAGGGCATCGACGCCTATCTCGACGAACTGAACGATCACAGCCCGTTCGCGCGGGGCGAATAAAAAAACCCGCCAAACTGGCGGGTTTTTCCATCGATCATCGATCATCGATCATCGATCCGGTGCGAACCAGCTTACTTCTTGAAGTTCGCCACGCCGTCGGTGATTTCCTTGTGGGCTTCCTCGATGCCAGCCCAGCCATCCACCTTGACCCACTTGCCGGCCTCAAGTGCCTTGTAGTGCTCAAAAAAGTGCTTGATCTGGTCGAGCGTGTTTTGCGGCACATCGGACAGGCCCTTCATGAAGGCGGTGGCCGGGCACAGCTTGTCCACGGGCACGGCCACCAGCTTGGCGTCCACGCCGGACTCGTCGGTCATCTTCAGCATGCCGAGCGCACGGCAGCGCACCACGGCGCCGGCCAGGATCGGGAACGGCGTCAGCACCAGCACGTCCACCGGGTCACCGTCGCCGGACAGCGTCTGCGGAATGAAGCCGTAGTTGGCCGGGTAGCGCATGCCCGTGCCGATGAAACGGTCGACGAACAGCAGGCCGGTTTCCTTGTCGGCCTCGTACTTCACCGGATCGCTCTGGGCCGAAATCTCGATGATGACGTTGAAATCGTTGGGAAGGTCCTTGCCCGGGGAGACGAGGTTGAAGCTCATGCGAGTTCTCCGAATGCCAGTGTTGTGGGATGGCGGGCATTATAGCGGTTCGCTCCTGACCCCACGCTGACAAGCCAGCAGCCCGCGCCGCCCCCCAAGTACCAAGTGCCTTGCGCGGCCCGCGCGGTGCGCGATAATGCGGCATTCCCGATTCAGCAGTTGCTCCATACCCGAGCACGGAGATAAGCATGCACGCCCAGCACTTCGTCGCCAACCGCCTGATCGCCCCCGATTCCGGTCTGCGCATCAAGGTTTTCGATCCCTCCAACGGCGAGCCGTTCGCCGAGATTGCCCGTGGCAACAGCACGGACATCAGCGTGGCCGTGCTGGCCGCCCGTCAGGCCGCCGAGGGCGCCTGGGGCGCCATGGCACCCGCAGAGCGTGTCCGCCTGCTGAACCGCGTGGCGCTGGTGCTGATGGAGCACGAGGACGAACTGGCCGCGCTGGAGGCCCGCGACACCGGCAAGCCGCTGCGCCAGGCCCGCGCGGACGCCCGCGCCGTGGCGCGCTACTTCGAGTTCTACGCGGGCGCGGCAGACAAGCTGCACGGCCAGACCATCCCCTACCAGCCCGGCTACACGGTGCTGACCGTGCGCGAGCCGCACGGCGTGACGGGCCACATCATCCCCTGGAACTACCCGCTCCAGATCTTCGGCCGCAGCGTCGGCGCGGCGCTGGCCACCGGCAACGCCTGCGTGGTCAAGCCGGCCGAGGATGCCTGCCTGTCCCTGCTGCGCGTGGCCGAGCTGGCCGCCGAGGCCGGACTGCCCGAAGGCGCGCTCAATATCGTCACCGGCTATGGCCACGAGGCCGGCGCCGCGCTGGCCCGCCATCCGGGCATCAACCATATTTCCTTCACCGGCTCGCCCGAGACCGGCAAGCTCGTGGCCCAGCTGGCGGCCGAGAACCATGTGCCGGTCACGCTGGAGCTGGGCGGCAAGTCCCCGCAGATCGTGTTTGCCGATGCCGACCTGGACACGCTGCTGCCCGTTATCGTCAACGGCATCGTCCAGAACGCCGGGCAGACCTGCTCGGCCGGCAGCCGGCTGCTGGTGGAGCGTTCCGTCTACGAGACCCTGCTGGACCGGCTCTCGGGCGTGTTCGAGTCGCTGCGCGTGGGGCCGTCCGCGCTCGACCTCGAATGCGGCCCGCTGATCAGCCGCAAGCAGCAGCAGCGCGTGTGGGACTTCGTCTCCGATGCCCAGCACGCCGGCATTGCCGTGATGGCGCAGGGCCAGATCGTCGGCGAGGCCCCGGAGTCTGGCTACTACCAGGTGCCGATGCTGTTCCGCGACGTGCCGCCCACGCACCGGCTGGCCCAGGAGGAAGTCTTCGGCCCGCTGCTGGCGGCGATGCCGTTCGACAGCGAGGAAGAAGCGCTGCGCCTCGCCAACGGCACCGCCTACGGGCTGGTGGCCGGCCTGTGGACGCGTGACGGCGCCCGCCAGCTACGGCTGGCCCGCAAGCTGCGCGCCGGCCAGGTCTTCATCAACAACTACGGCGCCGGCGGCGGCGTGGAGCTGCCCTTCGGCGGCACCGGCCAGTCGGGCCATGGCCGCGAGAAGGGCTTCGAGGCCCTGTACGGATTCACCACTCTGAAAACCATCGCCATTCAACATGGGTAACATCAATTTTCTGTCGGTCGCGTTCGCCATCTTCTTTTTCTGGATGGCCTGGCATGTCCGGAACAAGCGTGCCACCAACCCGTCCGGCATGCCCCGCCTGCAGGTTTTCAAGCGCAAATGGGGCGACACCGTGGGCGACCGCGTCCACTGGTGCCTCTACGTGGCCCTGCCCTTCCTGCTGGCCGTGATGATGGTGGCCAACGCCCTGCGCGGACGGGGGCCGTTCGCGCACTAATCGATAAGTCGTCGGCAGCATGCCCGCCAGCGGCGCCAAGACCGCGGCGGGCCTATCTATATAGGAGACAGGACATGGCAAGACTGGCTGGCAAGGTGGCCGTGGTCACGGGCGGCGGCTCGGGCTTCGGCGAAGGCATCGCCCATACGTTCGCGCGCGAAGGCGCCGCCGTGATGGTGGCCGACCTGAACCTGGAGGCCGCCGAGCGCGTCGCCGCCGCGATCCGCGAACAGCATGGCGCGACAGGTGGCACCGCCCGCGCGGTCCGGGCCGACGTGGCGCGGGGCGACGACGTGGCCGCCATGCGGGACGCCACGCTGGCCGCCTTCGGCGACGTGCACATCGTGGTCAACAACGCCGGCACCACCCATCGCAACAAGCCGATCCTGGAGATCACCGAAGACGAGTTCGACCGCGTCTACGCGGTCAACGTCAAGAGCATCTACTGGTCGGCCCGGCACTTCATCCCGCATTTCCGCCAGCGCGGCGGCGGCAACTTCGTCAACGTGGCGTCCACCGCCGGCATCCGGCCCCGCCCCGGTCTGGTCTGGTACAACGGCAGCAAGGGCGCCGTCATCACGGCCAGCAAGGCCATGGCGGCCGAACTCGGCCCGGACAACATCCGCGTGAACTGCGTCAACCCGGTGATCGGGGCCACCGGCCTGCTCGAACAGTTCATGGGCCTGCCGGACACCCCCGAGAACCGCGCCAGATTCCTCGCCACGATCCCGATGGGGCGCATGTCCACCCCGCAGGACGTGGCCAACGCCTGCCTCTACCTCGCCTCCGACGAGGCGGCGTTTATCACCGGCACCTGTATCGAAGTGGACGGCGGGCGCTGCGTGTAGCGCTTGCATCACTTCCCAACCCGCGGCAACGACTTATAAGAACCCAATGAGGAGACAAGTCATGACAACGACCGCAGTGAACCCCGGCATGCGCGATGCCGGTTTCGAAGACGCCACCTACCGCAAGGTGAGCTGGCGCCTCGTGCCCTTCCTGTTGCTGTGCTACGTGGTGGCCTACCTGGACCGCGTGAACGTGGGCTTCGCCAAGCTCCAGATGCTCAACGACCTCAAGTTCAGCGAGACCATCTACGGGCTGGGCGCCGGCATCTTCTTCATCGGCTACTTCCTGTTCGAGGTGCCCAGCAACGTGATCCTGCACCGCGTGGGCGCGCGCATCTGGATCGCCCGGATCATGATCACCTGGGGCGTGATCTCGGCGGCGATGATGTTCGTGACCACGCCGACGATGTTCTACGTGCTGCGCTTCCTGCTCGGCGTGGCCGAGGCGGGCTTCTTCCCCGGCATCATCCTGTACCTGACCTACTGGTACCCGGCGGAGCGGCGCGGGCGCACCACCACGTTCTTCATGACGGCCATCGCGCTCTCGGGCGTCATTGGCGGGCCGCTGTCCGGCTGGGTCATGCAGGCGTTCGACGGCCACAACGGCTGGTCCGGCTGGCAGTGGATGTTCCTGCTCGAAGGCATTCCGTCGATCCTGGTCGGCCTGTGGGTGCTCGCCTACCTCGACGACCGCATCCGCCACGCCAAGTGGCTGACCGAGGACGAGAAGGCGCTGCTGGAGCGCAACATCGCCAACGAGGAGCAGCACAAGGAAGACCCGCCGATCCGCAAGGTGCTGTCCAGCCCGCGCGTCTGGCTGATGAGCGCCATCTACTTCTGCTTCGTGATGGGGCTCTACGGCGTGAGTTTCTGGCTGCCGACGATCATCAAGCAGACCGGCGTGAAGGGCGCGCTGGACATTGGCCTGCTGACGGCGATTCCCTACGGCTGCGCCGTGATCGGCATGATCCTGGTGGCGTACAGCGCCGACAAGCGGGGCGAGCGGCGCTGGCATATCGCGCTGCCGGCGCTGGCCGGGGCGGTGGGACTGGTGCTGTCGGTGCAGTGGCATGGCGACACCACGCTGGCCATGGTGGCGCTGACGCTGGCCACCATCGGCATCCTGACCACGCTGCCGCTGTTCTGGAGCCTGCCCACGGCCTTCCTGGCCGGCACGGGCGCGGCGGCCGGCATTGCGCTGATCAACTCGCTGGGCAACCTGGCGGGGTTTATCAGCCCCTACGCGGTGGGCTGGCTCAAGGACCTGACCCAGAGCACCGACTCGGGCATGTACCTGCTGGCGATCTGCCTGGTAGCCGGCGCGGCGCTGACGCTGTCGGTGCCGGCAAAGATGGTGAACCGCAAGGCTGGATAAGGTAGCGGATCGGATCGATCCAAAGACAAAGGGCCGGCGCTTGACGAAGCGCCGGCCCTTTTTTCTGACTACGTCAGATGCGATGCGTCAGGCGTCGCCCAGCATCTGCGCCACCGAGGCGGCGGCGTTGCCGGCGCGCTCGCCAATCAGCTGGCGCAGCGTACGCAGCAGTTCATCCTCGTTGAACGGCTTGCCCAGATAGACGTTCACGCCGATCTCGGCCGCGTAGCGGCGGTGCTTTTCGGCCGTACGTGACGTAATCATCACCACCGGCATATGCGTGGTGCGGCTGTCGGCGCGGACGTTGCGCGTGAGGTCGAAGCCGTCCATGTTCGGCATCTCGATATCGACGAGCATCGCGTCCGGCATCACCTCCTGCAACTGCCGCAGCGCATCCACGCCATCGCGCGCCAGCACCACCTGGTAGCCCGCGCGCGTCAGCAGCCGCTGGCTGGCCTTGCGCACCGTGAGCGAATCGTCCACCACCATCACGGTCGGCTGCGTCATCAGGCCCGAGACCGGCCGGGCATCCCCCGCGCCGACGAACTCGGCCACCGCGCCAGTGTTCTCGGTCGATGCCAGAAGCGCCGTCGGCGTCACCTCGCCGCGCTCGCGCACGAACCGCTGCGCCAGCACCACCGGGTTGTAGATCAGCACGATCTCGCCATCGCCGAGCGTGGTGGCGCCGGCAATACCTTCCAGGCGCGCCAGGTGGGGGCCGATGTGCTTCACCACCACTTCGCGGTTGCCGATCACCTCGTCCACGTGCACCGCCACGCGGTCCGCGCCCGAGCGCACCACCACCACGGGCGAGTACTTGCGGCCCGAGGCAATCGCCGCGCTCTCTTCGAGCAGCGTGCCGAAGTAGTAGAACGGCGCTTCCACACCGGCGCCCGGACCCGCCGTCGCGCCGAAGCGGCCGGCGTTATAGGCTTCCAGCAGCGGCTTTTCGCGCAGTTGGTGGACCTGATCGATCATGCCGCTCGGCATCGCGTACAGGCGGCCGCCCAGCGACACCAGCAGCACCTGCGTAATGGCGGTGGTCAGCGGCAGGTGCACCGTGAAGCTGGTACCCCGGCCCGCCTCGGTGGAGAGCGTGATACGCCCGCCCAGCGCCACGGTTTCGGCGCGGACCACGTCCATGCCCACGCCACGCCCGGCCAGCTCGGAGACCTCATCGGCCGTCGAGAAGCCCGGCGTGAAGATCATCTCGGTCAGGCGCGCGTCGCTGGCGTCTTCCTCGTGCGTCAGCAGCTGGCGGCTGATGGCCCGCTCGCGGATGCGCGCGAGGTCCAGCCCGCCGCCATCGTCGAAGAACGTCAGCACCACCTCGTTGCCTTCCTGCTGCACTTCCAGCGTCAGCGCGCCCGTGGTGGACTTGCCCGCCGCGCGGCGTGCGTCTGCCGGCTCGATGCCGTGCACCACGGCATTACGGATCAAATGCTCGATCGGGCCGGCCATGCGGTCCAGCACCGAGCGGTCGATCTCCACCGTGCCGCCCTTGATCAGCAGGCGCACTTCCTTGCCGGTTTCGGTGGCCGACTGGCGCGCCACACGGTACAGGCGCTCAGCCAGCGCATCGAACTGCACCATGCGGGCCTGCATCAGCCCGCGTTGCAGGCCGCGCGTCAGCCGGGCCTGCGCGGCCAGGTCGCCCGAGGCGCGGTCGAAGCCGCGCTGCAGGTTCTGCTCCACCGTGGCCACGTCGTTCACGGACTCGGCCATCATCCGCGTCAGTTCCTGGAACCGCGTGAAGCGGTCGAACTCGAGCGGATCGAAGTCCGGGCTCTGCTGGGTATCGGCAATCCGCGACGCCATCTGCGTCTCGGCCTGGATTTCGATCTCGCGCAACTGGGTGCGCAGACGCCCCACGTTGTCGTTCAGTTCGCCGAGGTAGGCGCGCAGCGCTTCCAGCTCGCTGTCCAGCCGGGCGCGCGTGGCGCCGACTTCGCCGGCGTCGTTGATCAGCGTGTCCAGCGCCCGGGCCTGCACGCGCACCAGCGCGCGCTGGCGGTCGGCTTCCGGGGCCTTGGCGGCAGTGGCCGGCAGTTGCGGGGCGGTCGTGGCCAGTGCGGTGCCGGGGGTGTCAGCCGTGGTGGCAGCCGGTACATCGAGCGAAGCCGCGGGCGCCGCGTCGGGTTCGACCAGCCCGTTCACCACATCGGCATCGTCCACCGGCAGCAGGCGGCCGTTCTGGAGCGCGTCCACGTGCGCGAGGATGCGGTCGTACCAGGCGTAGAGCTTGCCGAACAGGTCCGGCGTCACGCGCTGGCCGCGCACGGAGGCTTCCAGCAGCGTTTCCATTTCATGCGCCGCCTGCCCCAGCGCCATCGCGCCGGCCATGCGGGCGCTGCCCTTGAGCGTGTGCAGCGCGCGCAGCACCAGGCCGCCCTGCTGCGTCTCTTCGGGCGTGGCTTCCCAGGTGCGCACCAGCTTGCCGAGTTCCGGCAGGCTGCCGTGCGCCTCTTCCAGGAAGATGTCGACCAGATCGGCATCCAGCGCCGAGGCGTCGAGCGATGCTTCGGGCGGGGCCGCCGGCGCCGCCGGCGATTGCGCGGAGACATGGGCGACGGCCACCTGCTCATGACGCGGATCGGGGCGCGGCGCCGTGGGCATGGCGATGACCACGGCGTCGTGCAGCGGCGTCACCGGCGTCACAGGGGTCAGCGTGGGCGCGGCCACCGGCGGCAGCGAGGTGATCGGCGTCAGCCTGGCCGGCGCATCGGTCACGGCCGGCAGTGCCGGGGTCGGCGCGGCCGGCTCGGTCACAGGCGGAAGCGGCGGCAGCGGCGTGGTCTGCAGGATCTGGGTATTGCCGAACAACTGCGCGACGGAGCCTTCCTGATCCGCCTGCGCCTGCTCGCCGGTCACGGTGGCGCGCGGGCGCATCAGCGCGCGTTCGCCGAAATCGTTCAGGTTGCGGCACAGCGCCGGGTCGGCATCGGGCCAGACCCCGGCGGCAAACTGGTGCAGCATCGCGCGCAGCCGCTCCACGGCCTGGTCGAGCAGGCGGAAGTCGCCCGGATGCATCACCACGGGGTGACGGCCCAGCAGCAACAGCAGTTGTTCGAGGGCCTCGGCGATGTCGCGCACCGGCTCCAGCCCCACCGTGGAGGCGCTGCCCTGCAGCGTATGCGCCACGCGCAGCGCCAGCTCGCTCGGGCACGGATGGTTCTCGTGCTTCCACTCGGACAGGTCGGTGGCGAACTGGCGCACCAGATCGTCGGCCTCCTGCAGGTAGACGTTGTAGAGCGCCAGCCCGATGCGCACCGGGCCAATCACCTTGTAGTGGTCGTCGTCGCTGGCCAGCCCGCCCGAAAGGCGGAACGGCAGCACGTTGCTGTCCTCGGCCTCGGCCGCCGGCTGCTCAGGGGCGACCGGCTGCGCCGGGGCGGTCTGCCCGGGCGCGTTGGCCTGGGCGTGGGCCAGCAGGGCGTCCAGTGAATCGATGGCATCTTCCGGCGCGGCGGGGGCCGCGACGGCGGACAAGTCGGTCTGACCCGGCTCGCGCACGGCCTGCGCTTCCGCCACCAGCGGGGCGATGTCGCGCTGGGTGCCGGCGTCGGCCTGCAGGGCGATGGCCCATTCGCGCAGCAGGTCGTGCGCGTGGTGCAGCAGGGCCAGCAGCGCGGGCATGGGCTCGCGCGCCTCGGCAATCCACAGGTTCATCACCTGTTCGATGGCCCACGCGGCCTCGCCGTAGCGGTTCAGGCCGACCATGCGGCTCGAGCCCTTGAGCGTGTGGAAGGCGCGGCGGATGCGGCTCAGCACGTCGGCGTCGCGCAGCGCGTCGAGCCCGCCCGGCAGGTCGGTGGCGATATTGCCGAGCACTTCCTCCGCTTCGGACAGGAAGATCTCGAGCAGTTCGGCGTCCACCCCGGCGGCGTCGCTCGGCATCGGGGCAGACGGCGCGGCGGACGATGCCAGCGCAGCGGCGGGCATCGGGTCGGCCAGCGCCACGATCAGGCGTTCGGCGGCGGAGTCGCTGCCGGCAAGCCACGCGTGCAGCTGCGTGGTGGCGTCGGTGGCCTGGCGGCGCAGCGCGGCATCGTCGTCGATGGCGGCCTGGTCGCTCACCGCCTGCAGGGCGGCGCGCAGGCGCTGGATCTCGGGCGAATCGGCGCCGGCGGCCACGCGGATGGCGTCCATCGCGGCGTGGCGCGCGGCGGCCAGCGCGGTGGCGGGTACTTCGTCGGTCCGGCGTGGCGCGAGGGCGTCGTCGTCGGTGGCATCGGCCTGACGGCGGCCGAATTCGAGGATATCGGCAAAGGCATGCACCGCGCCGAGTTCGGCGGCAATCTCGGACAACTGGGCCACGCGGCCCGGCTGGGTGTCGATGCCACGCAGCACGTCCAGCCGCGCCAGCACGGCACGCGTGGCGGCCAGCGCGGCGGTGGCGGCCTCGTCGATGCCTTCCGGCATCGCGGCGCTGCCGATCAGGCGCTCCAGCGTGGCCAGCAGCCCGCCAAACGCCTGGGCGGCATCGCCAAGCGTGTTGACGGCATCGGGCTTGGCCGCGTTGCGGTCGAAGGTATCGAGCCAGGACTCGCCGCTGTCGAGCTGGGCGCGCAGCCGGGTCACGGCCTCGACGCGCAGCGCCTGGGCGTTGGCGGTCTCGACCATCGCGGCGAGCCAGTCGGGCGCGGTGGCGGCGGGGTCGGCGAGGCAGGCCGCGAGCTGGTCGCAGCGGGCGGCGAATTCGGCGGCGGACGGATGGCCGGACTGGCCATGCACGCGCCACGGCATGGCCAGCGCGCGGGCGAGGAACAGCGCCACGCCGGTCGGCCCCAGGGCGGCCCCGGTCTCGCCGGGCACGTTGCGCTGCCCGGCATGAGCCGCAGCGGCGCTCAGGCAGTGCTGGAGCGCGGGCTGGGCCAGCGGCTGCGCGGCCTCGGCCAGCGAAGCCAGCGCGAGTTCCCATCCGGCCTGATCGTCGGCAGCCGCGCGCTCGATCGCGGCGGCGGCGTTCTGGAGGTTGCGCGTGTCGATCGGATCGAGCCAGCCGTAGTAGCGCCGGCGATAGTCGGCGCGCGCCACGGCGTGGGCCGGATCGACGCGGAAAGCCTGCAGGCCGCGCGCGATGTCGGCACGCAGCACCTGCACGGCGGCCTGCACCGCCGGCGGCGTGGTGTCCTCCGGGCCATCGGGCGTCAGGCCGGTGCTGACCAACAGGAACACGGCATCGTTGAGCAGCGCCTGCGGCACGCGCACCTGCCCCTGCAGGTACTGGCGCAGCAGCAGGTGGGCGCGCGCGGCGAAGCGCTTGGCGAGCAGGTCGGACGGCAGCAGCCCGTGCGCCAGCGCGCGGAACACCATCGACAGCGTCAGCCAGATGCCCCGGTCCGGGGTATCGGTGGTGCGGCGCGCGTGCTGTTCGTGGTTGCGAACATCGTCCAGCGCGATCTGCAGCGGCAGGTAGGCTTCGCGCAGCAGCGCGCCGTCCGTGCAGGGCGTGGGCAGGCGCAGCGCCTTGAGCAGCGCGGCCTCGAAGCGCTGGCGGGCGCGCGTGACCGACGACGTGGAGCGCGTGGGCAGCACGATGCCGGGCAGCATCTGCAGTTCCTCCAGCCACAGGTCGGCCGGATGCACGCGCTCCTCCTTCATCAGGACAAGGGCGTCGGCGTAGGGCTGGAACAGGCGCAGCGGATCCTCGGGATCGCCGGCCATCAGGTCATCGACATACTCGGCCAGGGCCTGCACGCCGCGCCGGAACACGCCGAGCGTCTCCGGGCTGGCGGCGACGGTACCGGCGTCGATGGCTTCCAGCAGGCGGCGCATGGCCTGGCAGTGCGCATCCACGCCGCGCAGGCCGACGATGTGCACCGCCCCGGCGGCCTGGTGCAGCTGCTGGCCGGCCAGGCGCAGCGACGTGGTGTCGCGCGCGCCCAGCGCCTCGGGGGCCTGCTGGATCTCGTCCACATAGTGGCCAAGCTCGGCGGCGGCGTCGTCCAGCGCGGTGCGCAGGCTTGGCGCAAGCCAGGCCAGCACCGACAGGTCGCGCTGCGGCACGGGGGCCGGCACGGCCGCCTCGCCCTGCACCGGCGGTTGCGGCGCGGCCGGGTCAGCCACGTCGCTCGATACGGAAAAATTCAATGACATGACACAATCCGTTGCGCCCGCGCGCGGGCCTCGATGCAGGTTTTATGCAAGTCAGGCGATCTTGAACCGCGACACCGAGTTACGCAGTTCTTCGGTCAGTGCCGTCAGCTGGCGCACCGAGGTGGCGGTCTGGCGCGTGCCGGACGTGGTCTGGGCGGTCACCTGGAGAATGCCGTCGATGTGGCGCGCCACGTTGGTGGCCAGCCCGGCCTCGTGCGAGGTGGTCTGCGAGATCTGCTCGATCAGCTCGGCCAGCTGGCGCGACACGCGGCCAATCTCGACCAGTGCGGCACCGGCGTTATCGGACAGCCGCGCCCCTTCCACCACGCCCTGCGTGCTGCGCTCCATGGCGTGCACGGCGTCCTGGGTATCGGTCTGAATCGTGCGGATCAGCGCGCCGATCTGCTTGGTGGCCTCGCCGGAACGTTCGGCCAGGCGCTGCACTTCTTCCGCCACCACCGAGAAGCCGCGGCCTGCCTCGCCGGCTGAAGCCGCCTGGATGGCGGCGTTCAGTGCCAGCACGTTGGTCTGTTCGGTAATGTCCGAGATCAGCTCGACGATTTCGCCAATCTCCTGCGACGACTCGCCCAGACGCTTGATCCGCTTCGAGGTTTCCTGAATCTGGTCGCGGATGCCGTTCATGCCGGTAATCGCGTTTTCCACCGCCTGCTGGCCCTGCTCGGCAGCGGCCAGCGAGGCGCGGGCCACGTTGGCGGATTCCGCCGCGCCGCGCGACACCTGCGTGATGCGGTCTGCCATCTCCACCACCGACTCGCCGGTCTGGCGGATCTGGCGCGACTGCTCCTCGGTCGTGGCAGCCAGCTGCACCGAGGTTTCCTGCACCTGGCTCGAGGCCTGCTGCACGTCCACGGCGGTCTGCTGCACCCGGCCGACCAGTTCCTTCAGTTCTTCCACGGTGTAGTTCACCGAGTCGGCGATGGCGCCGGTGATGTCCTCGGTCACGGTGGCCTGACGCGTCAAGTCACCATCAGCGATGTCCTGCAGCTCGTTCATCAGCTGCAGAATGGCCTTCTGGGTGGCGTCGTTGTTGCGCTTTTCGTCGAGGCGTCGGGCTTCGGCCTCGCGTTCGCGCGCCTCGGCTTCCAGCGCCCGGACGCGCGAGTCGCGCAGGTAGAGCGCGGCCAGCCCGGCCAGGAAGATCAGCGTGGACAGCGCGGAGACGATGGTCGCGCCCAGGGTCCAGGGGCGGTAGCGCGCGCCATCCGAATAGGCGGTCTGGAGCGTGGACAGCTCGCCGCGCAGGGCCTCGTTGTCGTTGAAGATCTGCTGCTGGGCGCGCTTGGCGGCGATCAGGCCCGGCAGGTTCTGGAGAATCGTCTGCGTGGTCTTCTGCACCGCCTCGAAGCGCTGCGAGAGCTGCTGGAGGTAGCTGCGGGTCTCGGCGTCGGTGGCGGCGGACAGCCGCAGGGCTTCCGAGCCGTTCATCAGGCCGTCCAGCGTCTCGCGGAAGGTGTTGGTGTCCTTGCCGAGCAGGAACGCGGTCTCGGGGTTGACGCCTTCGCCGGAGAGGAACTCGTTCAGGTTCTTGCCCAGGCGCTGGGTCAGCATCACCAGCTGCGCGGAGGCGGCCACCTCGCGGGCGTTGGCGCCGGCCTGGAGCTTGATGGCGGCCACCTGTTCGGCGGCTTCGAGCAGTTCCGGGTTCGAAGCGTTGAAGATCTGCAGCGTCTGGCCGATGGTGGTCAGAATCGGCTGCTGGGCCAGCACGTCGCCGGCGCTCTTCTCGGAGCGCTTCCACGAGTTCATGGCGGTTTCGAGCAGCGGCACCGCCGCGCCCGAGGTGGCACTCACGTGCTTCTCGTCGCTGCCGTTCTGGAGCGCCAGCAGGTCGGCCGTGAGCTGTTCCTTGGACTGGCGCAGCTGCGTGAACGCCTGCGCGTTGCCCAGCAGCGCCACCGGCACCGCCTTGCCCAGACGCTGCGAGTGCATCAGCATGTTACCGGCGATTTCGATCTGCGCCGCGCCGTTGGTGGCCTGGCGGTTATCGAGATACACCGAAGCCAGCAGCGCCACCAGCGACACCACCACGCCCACCGTCAGCGTACGCTGCTGCGACGCGAACGGCATGCGCGACAGCCAGCCGGACAGTTGCTCCACCGGGGTACGGCCCAGGCCGCCCTTGTCAGCGCCGGCGCTGCCCTTGGCGAACACCGACCGGCGCGGCGCCGCGGCCTCGGCAGCGGCACCCGCGGCAGCCGTCCGGCGTCCCAGGCTCATCTTCTTGATACCCATAGCAACCCTCTGTCCGTTTGTTTTTTGATTCGTTGGTACTGCGTCTTGGTGTTCGACTATTTGGCTATCGACTATCGGCTATCGGCTCAGGCCACCACGCGGCCCACCTGGAGGAACGCCGGGGCGTCCAGCAGCTGGCGGATGTCCAGCACCTGCCAGTCGCGGCCGTCGCGGTCCGCGAAGCGCGGGCCGTGCCATTCGGGCGCGAGATCCGGTGCGTGGCCCGCCGGGGCGTCGCCGTGCGGCAGCGAGAGGTCGCCGGCATGGCGCAGCCCCACCACCCGCGTGGCGATGATCCCGCAGGCCCGCTCCACCTGGCGGGACAGCACGACGATCTTGCTGCCCGGCTGCACGGGCGTGGGCCCCTCGCCGCAGAACAGCCCGAAATCGATCACCCCGAGCAGGTTGCCGCGCGCGTTGACCAGGCCGCGATACCACGGCTGGGTCAGTGGCACGCCGGCCGGCTGGCGCATTTCCAGCACCTCGCCGGTATCGGGCAGCGGCAGCAGCCAGTGGCGCTGGCCGACCAGCACGCCGAGGTAGCTGTCCACGGCGGGCAGGTTGCGCGCGTCGCGCAGGCGACGGGCCAGCATGGCCTGGTAGTCCTGCAGGCGGGTCTGGCGGGCACGGATGTCTTGGCGCGGCGCGTTCATGGTCGGCATACCGTTGGATGAAAGACCGCCTGGCGGCGGGCGGACACAGCGTCACCCCCGCCCGCATCGCGGCGGGCGGCGTGACGGCAAACCCCGGGCCCGGGGGCCCGGCAGGTCGTTCTGCGCTGGCTCAGTGGGCTAGCGCGGCGATCTTCGTCAGCAGTTCGTCGCTGTCCACCGGCTTGACGATGTAGTCCGATGCACCCTGGCGCATGCCCCAGATGCGGTCCGTGTCGAGGCCCTTGCTGGTGCACATGATCACGGGAATGTCCTTGAAGCGGTCGTCGCGCTTGATGGCGCGGGTGGTCTGGTAGCCATTCTGGCCGGGCATGACCACATCCATCAGGATCAGGTCGAAAGGTTCCGCCTCGAGCCGGGCCATGGCCTGGTCGCTGTTGCCGGCCACCGAGACCTTGAAGCCCTTCTTGCCGAGCAGGTCGGACATGAACAGCGCTTCGGTGGGGGAATCGTCGACGATAAGGATTTTGCTGATGGTCATTGGTGTGTTTCCTGGATGCTTTTGCGTGGCGGCGTTCAGGGTCAGGCCGCCACGACCGCACCCTCTTCCTGCGCACAGCCGCCAAGGCAGGTCTCTACGGCCTGCATCAGGGCTTCACGGGAAAAGGGCTTGGCGAGATGGTCGTGCGCGCCGACGAGCTTGCCGCGCGAACGGTCGAACACGCCGTCGCGGGACGACAGCATGATCACCGGGATCGCGTGGAACCTCGGGCTTTTCTTGATCAGGGAACAGGTCTGGTAGCCGTCCAGCCGGGGCATCAGGATGTCGCAGAAGATGACGTCCGGGTGCATGTCGCCGACCTTGGCGAGCGCCTCGAAGCCATCCTCGGCGAGCATGACCTGATAGCCTGCCTGGGACAGGAAGATCTCCGCCGTCCGGCGGATCGTGCTGGAATCGTCGATCACAAGGATCTTGCGGCGCAATGCCGCGGCTGCCTTGACGGCACCGGCGTCGCCGGTGTTGACCCCATCGACGGACGTGTTTTCTTCTGTTTGAGCGACCCGCATACTGTTCCCGCGACCAGCTGCCCGCACGAATGCAGGCGCCGGTATTCACTTGAGAACACCCGCACGGCAGCGCTTGGCGCGCCGGCGGCCCCCGATTTCCAAATTCCCAATCAAAAAAAGCCCGGTCAATCCGACCGGCGCCGGCGGCGCGACCCGTGCGTCCGCCTGCGTCTTGCTATCTTATTGCGCTGTTATGGCGATGTTATGGCGGTATTCTTCGCCCCTTGCCGTGCTGCCAGACGGCGGCATGGCCGGGACGGAGGTTCCGCTTTGCCGCAAAGTGTGACAACTCGCGGTTGGGCCGTCAATCCGGTTTGTCCGGCGCGGCCCGCCGATCTGTCGCTTTGGCGCGACGCGTCGGCCTTTTCGGCTTGTTCGACGACTTACGCGGGATGGTGCGATGACCCTCGACGGCTGGCACAGTGGCCAGACGTCAGATCGCCACCATCTCGAAGTCTTCCTTGCGCGCGCCGCACTCCGGACAGGTCCAGTTGATCGGCACGTCTTCCCATTTGGTGCCCGGCGCGATGCCGTCTTCCGGCGAACCGGTGGCCTCGTCATAGATCCAACCGCAGATCAGGCACATCCAAGTCTTGTATTCCATATGCAGGCTCTTGCCACTCTCCATTAAAATTCCAGCGCAGATGGTACATAAACCGCGCCGCCGGCGCCACCCATGGGGCGGCGCAACTATGCGAATATCGTCGCGTTCGCGCATGTTAGCGTGCAGATACCGTTCAAACGACGCGCATTTCGCCCAGATTGCCTGCTTTTTCGGCATCTGACCGCAAGCCGCCCGCCTCCGCCCCCGGCGAGCCCATTTTCATCCCGTATCGGATTACAACTCCTGCCATGTCCCGTAACCAGCAGCTTTTCGACCGCGCCCAGCAGACCATTCCCGGTGGCGTGAACTCGCCCGTGCGCGCTTTCCGCTCCGTGGGCGGCACGCCGCGCTTCATCACCCGCGCCGAGGGCGCCTATATGTGGGATGCGGACGGCCAGCGCTATATCGACTACATCGGCTCCTGGGGTCCGATGATCCTCGGCCACGCCCATCCGGACGTGGTCCGCGCCGTGCAGGAGACCGCCGCCGGCAGCTTCTCGTTCGGTGCGCCCACCGAGGGCGAGATCGAGATGGCCGAGGAAATCTGCAAGCTGGTGCCGTCGATCGAGCAGGTGCGGCTGGTGTCGTCCGGCACCGAAGCCACCATGAGCGCGCTGCGGCTGGCGCGCGGCTTCACCGGGCGCGACCTGATCATCAAGTTCGAGGGCTGCTACCACGGCCACGCGGACAGCCTGCTGGTCAAGGCCGGTTCGGGCCTGCTGACCTTCGCGGACACCACCCAGAACGCGCCTTCCTCGGCCGGCGTGCCCGCCGACGTGACGCGCCACACGATGGTGCTCGAGTACAACAACGTCACCCAGTTGGAAGAAGCCTTCGCGCGCCACAAGGGCGAGATTGCCGCCGTGATCGTGGAGCCGGTAGCCGGCAATATGAACCTGGTGCGCGCCACGAACGCCTTCCTGCAGTCCATGCGCAACCTGTGCAGCGAGCACGGCGCCGTGCTGATCTTCGACGAAGTGATGACCGGCTTCCGCGTGGCGCTGGGCGGCGCGCAGGCCCACTACGGCATCAAGCCGGACATGACCTGCCTGGGCAAGGTGATTGGCGGCGGCATGCCCGCGGCGGCGTTCGGCGGCCGGCGCGACATCATGGCCAAGCTGGCCCCGCTGGGCGGTGTCTACCAGGCCGGCACGCTGTCCGGCAACCCGCTGGCCGTGGCCGCCGGCCTGACCACGCTGAAGCTGATCCAGGCGCCGGGCTTCCACGACCAACTGGCCGCACAGACGCGCAAGCTGACTGATGGCCTGACCGCCGCTGCCCGTGCCGCCAACGTGCCGTTCGCCGCGGACGCCATCGGCGGCATGTTCGGCCTCTATTTCACCCAGACCGTGCCGACCAGCTTCGCCGAGGTAACCAAGGCCGACGTCGGGCGCTTCAACCGCTTCTTCCACGCCATGCTGAACGAGGGCGTGTACCTGGCGCCGTCGGCGTTCGAGGCCGGCTTCGTCTCCGCGAAGCACGACGACGCGATCATCGCCACCACCGTGGAAGCGGCCGCGCGCGCGTTCCAGGCCGGCTGAGCGCCCGTCGTGTGAAGGATGGGGCGCGTCCGGCGCGCCGCATCCTTCCCTCACCTTGGGCGCGGCGCCCCAATGCCGTGCGCTACACTTGGATTTTGCCGACCCCGGCCATTCCAGGAGTCTCATCAATGCGCGCCGCCTTCCCATCCCTGTTCGTCCTGCCCTCGCCCGCCGCCCTGGGCCGCTGGCTGGCCATGGCCATCCTCGCCAGCCTGCTCAGCGCCTGCGGCTACAACGATTTCCAGTCGAAGGACGAAGCGGTCAAGGCGGCGTGGGGCGAAGTCGTCAACCAGTACCAGCGCCGCGCGGACCTGATCCCGAACCTGGTCGCCACGGTCAAGGGCTACGCCAGCCATGAGCGCGAGACGCTCGAGGCCGTGACCAAGGCACGCGCGCAGGCCACCAGCATCCAGGTGACGCCGGAGACACTCAATGATCCCGAGGCCTTCGCGCGCTTCCAGCAGGCACAGGGGCAGCTGACCAGCGCGCTGTCGCGCCTGCTGGCGATCTCCGAGAACTATCCTCAACTGAAGGCCGACGCCGCGTTCCGCGACCTGCAATCGCAGCTTGAAGGCACCGAGAACCGCATCACCGTGGCGCGGCAGCGCTATATCGCGGCGGTGCAGGAGTACAACGTGCTGGCGCGCAGCTTCCCGACCAATCTCACGGCCAAGGTGTTCGGCTACCCGGTCAAGCCGTCGTTCACGGTGGAGAACGAGAAGGCCATCTCCGCGCCGCCGGCCGTCAAGTTCTGACGCGGCGCATCGCCATCATGCGTGCCCCTCTGCTCCGCTTTTTCGGCATCTGGCTATGCCTTGCGGCGATGTTCGCCGCCCATCCCGCCCGGGCGGCAGACGGCTTCGTCGCGGTGCCGCCGCTCACCCAGCGGGTGACCGACCTGACCGGCACGCTGGCCCCCCAACAGCGCGCGGCGCTGGAGAACGTGCTGGCCGAGTACGAGCAACAGCGCGGCAGCCAGATCTTCGTGCTGATGGTGCCGACCACCGAGCCCGAGACCATCGACCAGTACAGCATCCGCGTGGCGGACGCGTGGAAGGCGGGGCGCCAGAGCATCGACGACGGGGTGATCCTGCTGATCGCCAAGGACAATCCGCCCGGCTTGCGCAAGATGCGGATCGAGACCGGACGCGGCGTGCAGGGGTCGCTCACCGACGCGGTGTCTTCGCGCATCCTGCGCGACGTGATGGCCCCGCACTTCCGCCAGAACGACTTCTATGGCGGCCTCGCGGCGGGCATCTCGGCCATCCAGGCCGCGATCGACAAGGAGGCGCTGCCGGGGCCCGACAGGAAAGCCGGCAACGCGGCGGCCTCCGCTCTCAATGACTGGCTGCCCGTGCTGTTCCCGCTCGCCATCGTCGTATTTTTCTTTCTTTCGGCGATCCTGCGGCGCGGACGCGGCCCACAGATCGTGACCGGCCGGCGCGGCTGGCCCACCACCACGGCTGGCGGATTGGGCGGCCTGGGTGGCTATGAGGCCGGGCGCCGCTGGGGCGGCGGCGGTGGCGGCTTCGGCGGTGGGGGTGGCGGTGGCGGATTCAGTGGCGGAGGCGGCGGCGGCTTCGACGGCGGCGGCGCCTCAGGTAACTGGTAATCGGGAGACGGGCTGATGAAAGCAATCAGGGAGAAGTCTCTCAAGCGGGCGCTGCGGCACCTGAGCACAACGTCATCGGCGGCGCGCAGGGCGTTCCCCGCCGAGGCCCAGCACCAGTTGCAGGTGGCGGTGCATGCCGGCGAACAGCACCATCGCGGGGAAGTCCGCGTGGTGATCGAGGCCGGCATGCCGTGGGAACTGGCCTGGCGCGGCACCACCCCGCGCGAACGCGCCCGGGCGCTGTTCGGCGCGCTGGAGGTGTGGAACACCGAGGACCACTCGGGCGTGCTGCTCTATATCAACCTGGCCGACCACGCGGTGGAAATCCTCGCGGACCGGGGCATTGACGCCTGCGTCAGCGCGCGGGTCTGGGAAAAGGTTTGCGCCGACCTGACGTTGGGGCTCAGGGAGTCGCTGTCGGTACGGCCGGTGCTGGAGGCGGTGGAGAAGATGCATGCGCTGCTGACGGAGCATTTTCCGTCGGGGGATGGGTTTAATCGGAATGAGCTGGAGGATCGGCCGATCGTGCTTTGAGGGGGTTTTGGCTGTTGAGCCCAACACCCTCAAATCTCAAACCTTCCCCCCTCTCTTCTCCATCAAATACCACCCCGCCGCCAGCACCTGCAGCCCCACCAACCCACCCCACACCACCCAATGCGCCGCCACCGGATAGTGCCCGCCGGATGACGGCCAGAAGTCCAGCACAAACCCGATCCCCACCTGGAACACGAAGGTTGCCAGGAACACGGTCAGGGTCATGGCGGTTGTCGCCCGCCCGATCAGCGCATCGGGAAAACGGCGCGCCAGCAGCGCGTAGGTCAGGATCCCGCTGGACCCGAAGACCCCGTAGGCGGCCCACAACACGCCCAGCGGCAGGAACGGCAGCCGTGCCATCAGCAGCAGTTGCACGGCGATGAAGCCGATCATCCCGAAGCCGGCGAACGCGTAGAGGCTGACGCCGCGCCGCTCCAGGTGCCGGGCGGCCCAGCCCGCGCCGACGCAGCCGGCCATCATGGCGAAGCCGATCACCGACACCAGCCGCGCGCCCTCGGACGGCGCCAGCCCCTGTACATCGCGCATGAATGCGCTGACCCAGAGCGTCTGCACGGCCAGGAAGATGCCCTGGTTCAGCAGCGTCAGCGGCACCACCCGCCAGAATTTCTCGCTGACCAGGATCAGCCGCGTGCCGCGCAGTTGTTCGGCGAAGGTTTCCTTGCCCGCGCGACGGGCGTCCGGCACGCCAAACCAGAGCAGCACGGCCATGGCGAACGTCAGCGCCGCCAGCCCGATGCTGACGGTGCGCCAGTCCGTCCAGGCCAGCAGCCAGGACAGCGGGCTGCCGACCACCACCGCGCCCAGCCCGCCGATGGCCATCACCAGCCCGTTCAGCAAGGGCATGCGTGACAGCGGGAACCACATCGACAGCGCCTGGATGGCCGCCCCGAGGCAGACGGACACCCCCACGCCGATCATCGCCCGGCCCGCGGCCAGGCCGGCCATGCCCGGGGCGAAGGCGAACACCAGCGAGCCGGCCACGGCCAGCAGCAGCAACGCGGCCTCGGTGCGGCGCGGGCCGTAGCGGTCGAGCAGGATGCCCGCCGGCAGTTGCGCGCAGGCAAAGCCGAGGAAATAGAAGCTGGTGAGCAGCCCCAGGTCGGCCGCCGACAGCCCGAGCTCGCGCGTGAGGAATGGCGCGAAGCCGAGATTGACGCCCCGGAAGATATAAGAGACCAGAAAACCGAGCGAAAACACCGCCAGCACGCGCCAGCGGGCGTTGGCGGCGGGGTTCGGTTGCGAAGCGAGGGAATCGGAGGGAGTTGTCGGGGAGGCGCCTGGCATGATCTTCACCATCATGGTGCAAAACCTGCGAAAGATACCACGCCCCCGCCAGGCGAGCAGACCGTGTAACGCTTACCAATCATTGCCGCTGTCTGTTTCCAAGCTGTAACAGCACCTGACGCGTCGCAACGCCATGCGGCCCCGACCTTACTTCATGATCGAAACGAGAATCGTTGATTTGGGGGTCTAGTTTCACAATTGAAACGTTTTTGCCCAGCGGCCATTTTTGGCGATTTTCGGTCCACCCTTAGGTCACGAGGATGAGGCCACGTGACGGAGGCAATCCTTCTGCGATTGGCCTCGCCCAAACGGACGATCCGCATACCCCCGCCGGGGCGCACTCTCGGGCGGTCCCAACGCATCGCCGACTGTTTCGGTGTACCGCGTTTCAGTTAGGTGTGTCCCCCATACCGCCAGCCCATAAGGATGATGGCCACCGAATATGACGTAATCGGCGCTTCATAAATGGTACGTTTTTGGCCACTTGCGCTTCTACGCCTTTCGGCGGGGCCCAGAGCAGGCTGGTGCCAGGTATTCGGTACATTCCCGTCCGAATATAGGAACTGCACTGCCTATATCGCGCAAAAACCCGCAACCGAGTGCATGAGCCGACTCGTAACCGCCGAGAAACATTTGGTTACATCGTCTCGCAAACGACGCATTGGCAAACCCCCACCCCTATAAAAATCAACGACTTAGCCTCCGTGGCACGTTCGTCGCTGGATGTGTCGCAACCACGGAACGCCAGGCCAACCGGCAAAGACAGGGGCCAGGCGGATCCAGAGAACAAGTGGGAACGGGGGCGGCGATGACGCGAGTCAGCGCCCAGGGAGGAAAAAGCGACCGGCCAGCTGCATGGCCGGTCCGGCCCAGCGGCACGCCGCGAAGCCTCGCAGTCTTGCAGCATTTCAGGCGCGTCTCGGTCCCTGGAGAAGTTCGGACCGGTACGCGGCACCCGCCCAGGATGCATGCCGCAGGGAGTGGCCATGCATCGGGTGACAAGCGCTAGACCGGCCTTGCCGGGCGTGCGCAAGCCTGAGCCAGGTGGAATCGGAAAGATGTCACGACAGTGCAGCTTTTTCGGTTTGGCCTCGGTCGGCAGTTCGGCCGAAACCTTGTGCCCGATCTCCAGCGGGCGCTTTTTTCCCCACCAACCGTGAAGTGAAGGAGAAAGACATGTCCACCATGTTCGATGGCATCAAGCGTTTCGTTCGTGAAGAAGACGGCGCAGCCGGTGTGGAGTACGCCCTGCTGCTGGCCTTCGTGGCCCTCGTGATGGTGACCTATGGCACCACCGTGAAGACCGCCGTCGGCACCATCTGGAATTCGATCGCCACCGCGCTCTCCGCGGCCTGAACGACTTCCGGTACCCCCGGACCGGGCTCCGCGCCATGGGCCCCGGTCCGGCCAGATTCCTGACATGCCGATCGCATCGATCGCACCGATCCACGGGAAGGCCGCCATGTTCTCCGTTGCCGCAGCCGCCAATCTGAGCCTCGTCGCCATGGTGATCGTCGCTGCCGTGAGCGATGTCCGCTCGCGCCGCATCCCGAACTGGCTCGTGGCCGCCGGACTGGCCCTGGCCCTGGTGGCGCAGGTCGCCACCCACGGCCCGGCGGACGGCGCCCTGGTCTGGATCGGCGGGGCCGCCACCGGCGCGGTCATGCTGCTCGCGGTCTACCTGATGGGCGGCATGGGCGCCGGCGACGTGAAGCTGATGGGGGCCGTGGGGGCCTTCATGGGCGTGGCGGGCGCCGCGCATGTGGCCGTGGTCGGCTTCCTGGCCGGCGGCGCGCTGGCCATCGCCGCCCTGCTGCTGCGCCGCATCGCCGCGGCGCGCCGGGCCGCCGCACGCAAGCCCGTCCGGCTGCCGTATGGCCTGGCCATCGCCACGGCCACGCTGCTGGTGAAGTGGGAGCTGTTCTGAACAACACGGAGACGGCGCGCCTCCGGCTTGCGCGCCACTAACGAGAAGGTCCCGATGCCGTGACAACAGGGACCAGGAACGGGGGAATCGCCATGCACCACAGCAGCCGCATGCATGCGCCACATGGAGACGCCAGGCCCTGCGCCTCGGCACACCGCCACGGGTCCGGGTCGCGCCCAGGCCACCACATGACAGCCGCCGGCGGCCAGGATGCCGCCCGCCGGCCCGGACGCCACCGCGCCGCCAGACGCACCGGACGCCCCGCCATTCCCGCCACGTGCCCGCGCATCCTGGCACATCGCACCATCTTCTTCTGAGCAAGAGGAGCCGAAAATGAAGAACCTGCGCATCCTGTTCATGCTGCTGATCGCCACCGTCGCGGGGCTCAGCGCCGTCATGCTCGCGTCCCGCTGGCTGCTGCAGCAAGGCAGCAACGGCATCACCAAGGTGGCCGTGGCGGCCGCCGACATCAGCCTGGGCCAGCAGATCACCCCCGAGGCCGTGAAGCTGGTGGACTGGCCCGCCGCCAGCCTGCCGCCCGGCGTGGTCCAGGACGCCGCCTCGCTCGCCGGCCGCGTCACCAAGGCCAGCCTCTCGCGCGGCGAGCCGGTGCTGGAGTCCAAGCTGACGCCGGTGGGCACCAAGGGCGGCCTCTCGGCGGTCATCGCCAACGGCAAGCGCGCCATCACCGTGCGTGTGAACGACGTGGTCGGCGTGGCCGGCTTCGCCCTGCCAGGCAGCTTCGTCGACATCATCGTCAACACGCAGAAGGACAAGCAGGACGGCAAGGCCAGCGCGGAGCGCACCGACCAGTCGATCTCGAAGATCGTGCTGGAGAAGATCCTGGTGCTGGCCGTGGCCCAGGAGGTGAACCGCGACGAGACCAAGCCGAAGGTGGTGAACGCGGTCACGCTGGAAGTGTCGCCCGACGAGGCCGAGAAGCTCGACCTGGCACGCAGCGTGGGCTCGCTCTCGCTGGTGCTGCGCAACCAGATGGACCCGCGCCCGGCCGAGACCGCCGGCGCCACCAAGCATTCCCTCCTCAAGGAACCCGTGATCGCGGCGGCCGCCCCCGTGACCCGGACAGTACAGGTGGTGCGGCGCGTGGCGGAGAAAACCTTCTCCGGTACCTGCATCGGCGTCATCAGCGGCAACCAGCACAACCAGGAATGCTTTTGAACCACGGCTCACGCGTCTGAGAAAGGCAGGCCCACGCGGTAACTGCCCGCAATGACTGCGCGAACCCACCGGGGGAACATCATGGATCGCATCACCACGCATCAAGGCGCAGCGCGCCGTATCGCCCCGCAACTGCAGGCCACCGTGCTCGCATTGACGGCTTTGTGCATGTTGTGGGGCACGCCTGCCCGGGGGCAGGCTGGCATGGAGGCGGCGATGGCCACGGCCAACGCCGCCGGCCCCGCCCGGCCGGTTCGCCTCGCGGCCGTTGGGAACATGCAGGGCAACATGCAGGGCAACATGCAGGGCAGTGTCCAGGGAGGGGTCGCCGCCGCGGCGGCCGCGCCGCGGGACACCGCGCCGGCACGCGGACCGAACTGCGTCGGCGCCATGCGCGAACGGCGCGAGGTGCAGGTGCCGGTTGGCAAATCGACGATGATCGAGATGCCGGAGGCGGTCAAGGCCCGCTCGCTCGGCAACCCCAACGTGGCGCAGGCGATGCTGGTCTCCCCGCAGACGCTCTACGTGCTGGGCCAGGAAGTGGGCACCACCAATATGATCGTGCAGGGTCGCAGCGGCTCGTGCAGCGTGATCGACCTGGTGGTCGGCGCCGATCCCGGCGGGCTCCAGGCCACCCTGCGCGACCTGCTGCCCGACGCAGGCCGCGTGCGGGTCTCGTCCGCCGCAGACAGCCTGGTGCTGACCGGCACGGTGAAAGACTCGGTGCAGGCGCAGAAGGTGCTGGACATCGCCAACGCCTTCGTCATGCGCCAGACGCGCGGCCCGGCGCAGAACCCGCAGGGCGCGGCCCAGGGCCAGCAGCAGAACGGGACCATGTCCAGCAATTCCGCCAACAACGGCATGCCGGTGCGCAGCCCGCGCATCATCAACATGCTGGTGGTGGAAGCGCCGCAGCAGGTGATGCTCGAAGTGAAGGTGGCCGAGGTCTCCAAGAGCCTGATCGACCAGATGGGCTCCGCCGCGAACCTGAACGCCGCGTTCGGCAGCTGGAGCTTCGGGCTGCTGGCCAACTTCCTCTCGGGGGCGCCGGACCTGCTCTCCTTCAGCAAGGCCAACAACCTGCCGCTCCAGTTCGCGATCGACGCGCAGAAAGGCGACGGGCTGGTGAAGATCCTGGCCGAGCCGAACCTGATGGCGATCAGCGGGCAGGAGGCGAGCTTCCTGGCCGGCGGCAAGGTGTTCATCCCGGTGCCGCAGAGCTTTGGCGGCACGGGCACCACCATCATCCTGCAGGAGGAAACCTTCGGCGTCGGGCTGAAGTTCACGCCGACGGTGATGGAGAACGGCCGCATCAACCTCAAGGTGGCACCGGAGGTGTCCGAGCTCTCGCCGACCGGGGTGGCGCTGACCGCGCCGAACGTGTCGGGCACGTCGATCCTGCCGCTGATCAACACGCGGCGGGCCTCCACCACGCTGCAGGTCTACGACGGCCAGAGCTTCGCCATCGGCGGGCTGATCAAGAACAACATCACGGGCAGCCTCAAGGCGCTGCCGGGCGTGGGCGAACTGCCGGTGGTGGGCACGCTGATGCGCAGCACCAACTTCCAGCAGGACCGCACCGAGCTGGTGTTCGTGGTCACGCCGCGCCTGGTGAAGCCGCTGCCGGCCAACTACCCGCTGCCGACCGACACCTTCGGGCCGACCACCCCGGGCGAGGTCTACCTGAACGGCAACATGGAAGGCCACCCCGCGCGCCCGGCCCCCGCCGCGCTGCCCGCCCCTGCCGTGCCTGCTGCAGCCCCGCTGACGGCCCCATCCGCCGCGCCCACCACCAGCGTGCCCGTCCCCGCCGCCGCAGACGCCGCCGGCGAATAAGCGCAGACCCGAACCAGGAGCACATCATGACGACCAACTTCCTTCGCCCCGCTGCGCTCGTGGCCCTGCTCGGCACCGTCGCGGGTCTCTCGGGCTGCATGGCCACCACGCCGATGTACGACCAGCAGTTCGGCGACGCCGTGCGCACCCTGCGGGCGATGCAGATCCTGAACCCCGATGCCTCGAACAACACCGACCCCGTGACAGGCATCGACGGCCGCGCCGCCACGGCGGCGATGGACCGCTACGGCACCCAGTTCCGCACGCCGCAGTCAGACGCCAACGCCTTCACGATCGGCGTGGGCGCCTCCAGCGGTCTCAACAACATGGGACGGTAGGCCGCACGGCCGCCGCACGCTGTCTCCAGGAGTGAAGCCATGGCAAAGATCGCCGTAGTATCCGCCGACGAAGCGCACCTGCATTACGTGGCGGGACTGATCGCCCAGAGCGCCAACCACGTGGTACAGCGCGTGCGGGCCGCGCCGGCCGTCGCGCTGGCCGACCCCGCGCTCACGCTCGGCACCGACCTGCTGATCGTGGATGCGCCCGAGGTCGGCGCGGACGACATCGTCCAACTGCGCCGCATCACCACCGAGCACCCGGAAACGCTGTGCATGCTGCTGACCGCGCACCCGTCCGCCGACCTGCTGATGCGGGCCATGCGCGCCGGCGTGCAGGGCGTGCTGCCGTGGCCGCCCGAGGCCCAGGAGTTCCGCGACGAACTCCAGCGCTGCACCAGCCACGCGCTCAGCAATGGCCGCGCCGAGGGTCAGGTGCTGGCCTTCACCGCCTGCAAGGGCGGCAGCGGCACTACCTTCGTGGCGGCCAACTTCGCCCACGTGATGGCCACCCGGCACAAGAAGCGCGTGCTGCTGGTGGACCTGAGCCAGCAATATGGCGACGCCGCCTTCCTGATGACCGACCAGACGCCGCCCGCCACGCTGTCGGACGTCTGCCGCCAGGTAGACCGGCTCGACGCCGCGCTGCTGGACGCCTGCGTGACCCACGTCTGCCCCGGCTTCGACGTAGTGCCAGCCGCCGGCGACCCGATCAAGGCAGGCGAGATCAAGGCCGCACACCTGGAGCGCATCCTGGCCGTGGCGCGCCAGCAGTACGACGCGGTGGTCTTCGACATCGGCCAGGACATCAACCCGGCCACCCTCGTGGTGCTGGACCACAGCAACCTGATCTACGCGGTGATGCGCCGCAGCCTGGCCCACCTGCGCGCAGGCCGCCGGCTGTTCGACCTCTGCCAGTCGCTGAGCTACCACACCGACCGCGTGCGCCTGGTGCTCAACGGCGACGACCGGCACGCCAACATCGCCCAGCGCACGCTGGAAGACGCCTTCGGCGTGCGCGTGGCCCATGTGCTGCCGCTCGATGCCGGCCCGGTCCGGGACGCCAGCGAGCAGGGCGTGCCGGTAGCGCAACTGGCGCCGAACTGCGCCATCGCCCGCGCGCTGGCCGACATGGCCCGGCAGCTCTATCCCGACACCCAGCCGCGCCGCGACAACCTGCTGCGCAAGCTGTTCGGCCAGAACAATCAGGTCCATGCCCCGGCGCGCGCCTGACCGGGCCCGCCACGGCGACACCAGGAGTCCAAGATGTCACTGCGAGAACAACTCTTCCGCCAGGCCGGCGAAGCCCTGCCCGAGCGCGTGGCGCGCGCCAACGGCGCCGCCGTGCATGGTGCCAACGGCAGCCACGCTGCCAGCGGCACGGCCGGCTCGGGCGCGGTGACGCCCGCCTACCAGCAACTGGCGCTGGAGATTCACCAGACGCTGGTCGATCGCGTGGAGCTCAGCCGCCTGCAACACATGCCGCCCGAACAGGTCCGACGCGAGCTGGCGCAGCTGGTGGAGCGGATCATCGAGGAAGGCAACCACCCGGTGAACGAGTCGGAGCGGCGCCGCCTGGTCTCGGACGTCCAGGACGAGATGCTCGGCTACGGGCCGCTCGAGCCGCTGCTGGCCGACCCCACCATCTCGGACATCCTCGTCAACACCGCCCGCCACGTGTACGTGGAGCGGCGCGGCAAGCTCGAACTGACCGACGTGACCTTCCTCGATGACGCCCACCTGCTGCGCGTGATCGACAAGATGGTGTCGCGCATGGGCCGCCGCATCGACGAATCGAGCCCGATGGTCGATGCGCGCCTGCCGGACGGCTCGCGCATCAACGCCATCATCCCGCCCTCGGCCATCGACGGCCCGCTGCTCTCGATCCGCCGGTTCGCGGTGAACCCGCTGCAGGTCAAGGACCTGATCGGCCTGAGCACGCTGACCGACGAGATGGCCCAGCTGCTCGACGCCATGGTGCGTGCCAAGCTCAACATCCTGATCTCGGGCGGCACCGGCAGCGGCAAGACCACGCTGCTGAACATCCTCTCGGGCTTCATCCCGGCCGACGAGCGTGTGGTGACCATCGAGGACGCGGCGGAACTGCAACTGCGCCAGCAGCACGTGCTGCGCCTGGAGACGCGCCCCGCCAACATCGAGGGCCGGGGCGAGATCACCCAGCGTGCGCTGGTCAAGAACGCACTGCGGATGCGGCCGGACCGGATCATCCTGGGCGAAGTGCGCGGCGCCGAGGCGCTGGACATGCTCCACGCGATGAACACCGGCCACGAAGGCTCGCTGGCCACCATCCACGCCAACACGCCGCGCGATGCACTGACGCGGCTCGAGAACATGATCAGCATGGCCGGCCTGGCGCTGCCCACGCGCACCATGCGCCAGCAGATCACCTCGGCGCTGTCGGTGGTGGTGCAGGTCTCGCGCCTCACCGATGGGCGCCGCAAGCTCGTCAGCGTGCAGGAGATCACCGGCATGGAGGGCGAGGTCGTCAACATGCAGGAGATCTTCACCTTCCGCCGCCAGGGCGTGGAGCGCGACGGCCGCATCCGCGGGCACTTCTGCGCCACGGGCGTGCGGCCGAAGTTCTGCGAGCGGCTCCAGGCCTTCGGCATCCACCTGCCGGAAGCGCTGTTCGACCCCGCCGTGCAGCACGAAGTCTAGGAGCGCGCCATGAATCCGATGATGATCGCCTTCGCGCTGTCGGTGTTCCTGGCCATCGTGCTGGGCGGGATCGGCGCCTACCTGTGGTGGAACACGTATCACAGCCAGCACGCGCGGCGCTTCAGCCATCGCGTGGAGGCGGCGCTGCTCAACAGCGCTGGCCACGGGCAGGACGCCGGCATCCTCAAGCAGCGCGTGATGAGCCAGTCGCCGGCGCTGGCCCGTCTGCTGCGGCGCCTGCCGCGCATGCAGGCGCTGGATCACATCATGCTGCAATCGGGCATGAACATGTCCGTGGGACGCTTCCTGGCCCTCACGCTGGCCGCGCCCAGCCTCGCCGGCATGGTGCTGACGATGCTGAACGCGCCGTGGTACGCCGTGCTGCTGATGGCCGGCGCGGCCAGCACGCTGCCGCTGCTGTGCGTGCTGCGCAAGCGGGCCCGGCGGCTCGCGACGCTGGAAGCGCAGCTGCCCGAGGCCGCCGACCTGATCAGCCGCGCGCTGCGCGCCGGCCACTCGCTGCCCAGCGCGCTGGACATGGCCGGGCACGAGCTGCCGGCGCCCATCGGCACGGAACTGGGCCTGGTGTTCGGCGAGATCAACTACGGCATTCCGCTGCACGACGCGCTGGCCGGCCTGACCGACCGGGTACCGATCGAGGACCTGCGCTACCTGGTCATCGCGGTGCTGATCCAGCGCGAATCCGGCGGCAACCTGGCCGAGATCCTCGACAACGTGGCGGGCCTGATCCGCAAGCGGCTGCAACTGCTGGACAAGGTGCGCGTGCTGTCGGCCGAGGGCCGGCTCGGCGGCTGGATCCTGACGCTGCTGCCGGTGGTGGTCGGCGGCATCGTGTTCCAGATCAATCCCGAGATGATGGCCACGCTGTGGACCGACCCGACCGGCATTCAGATGCTCTGGTACGCCGTCGCCATGACCTGCGTGGGCATCCTGTGGATGCGCCAGATCGTGCGGATCCACGTCTAGGGCAGGCATTCAGGCACCCCAATTACCGAGGCGGGAAGATTCCCGGACAACCATGCCAACCACAACGATCCTGCTGTTGGGCGTCACTTTCGCCATCGTCTTCGGCGCGGCCTGGGTCGCGATGATCGTGATGCGCCCGAACCCCGTGGTACGCCGGCTCGGCCAGATCGAGCGCGAGGCGCCCGGCGGCGCGCCGATCCCGGACGGCCGCCGCGAATGGATGCGCCAGATGGAGCGGCTGGCCCGGCCGCTGGCGCAGCTCTCGCTGCCGAAGGAGGGCTGGGAGAACTCCGCGCTGCGCACGCGCTTCATCCATGCCGGATGGCGCTCGCCCGAGGCAATTCCGCTCTACTTCGGCGCCAAGACCGTGCTCGCGTTCGGCCTGCCGATGGCGCTGTGGGTGGCGCTGGTCGGCGAGGTGGAAGCCGCGCGGCAGTCCGAATTCATGACAGGGCTGTTCGCAGTGGCGGTGGCGGGCTTCTACCTGCCCAACTTCGCGCTGCGCTGGAAGGTGCGCCACCGCCAGCGCGACATCTTCGAGTCCTTCCCGGACAGCCTGGACCTGATCATGGTCTGTGTGGAAGCCGGCCTGAGCCTGGATGCCGCGATCCTGCGCGTGGTGGCCGAGATGCGCACCGCCCGCCCGGCCATGGCCGAGGAATACGAGCTGCTGACGCTGGAACTGCGCGCCGGCCTGCCGCGTGACAAGGCGCTGCGCAACCTGTCGGCGCGCACCGGCGTGGAGGATGTGAGCATGCTGGTGGCGATGCTGATCCAGGCGGACCGCTTCGGCACCAGTGTGGCGGAATCGCTGCGCGTGCATTCGGACATGCTGCGCACCAAGCGCCACTCGCTGGCCGAGGAACGCGCGGCCAAGATCGGCACCAAGATCCTGTTCCCGCTGATCTTCTGCATCTTCCCGTCGCTGTTCGTGGTGCTGCTCGGGCCGGCCGCCATCCAGGTGGTGACCGCCCTGCGCAGCGTGGCCAGCAACTGACCCCGCCGGAGACCGCCATGCGCCGACCTGCCTCCCTCCACCTTCGCCGCCTTCGCACCCTTCCCCCCCGGCACCACCAGCCGGGCGGCCCGCGCCACGCCGGCGCCGCCGCCGTGGAATTCGCGCTGATCTTTCCGCTGCTGCTGTTCATCGTCTTCGGCGTGATCGAGTTCGGCACCGCGCTCTATGACAAGTCCGTGGTCACCAACGCCAGCCGCGAGGCCGCCCGCGCCGGCGTGGTGCTGAAGTCCCCGGCAATGACCAGCGCCCAGATCAAGCAGGTGGCGCTCAACTACTGCACCAACAAGCTGGTCACCTACGGCGCCGCCGCCACCTGCACCTTCCCGCTGACGGTCTCGCCATGCGCATCGACCGGGACCGCGCTGACCGTGCAGGTGTCGTACACGTTCAACGGCCTGCTGCTCGGCCCGCTGATCCGGCCCTTCACCGGGCCGCTGACGATCAACGCGCTCACCACCATGCTGTGCGAGTAGCCCAATCCAGAGACAGGAGGTGTGCCATGCGCCAGGAAACCCCGCAGCAGAACCCGCCACGCGCCCGACCGACCCGCCGGCAGCGCCAGCGCGGCGCCATCGGCATCATGATGCCGTTCATGCTGATCTCGGTGCTGTCGGTGGGCGCGCTGGCGGTGGATGTCGCCCATCTGGCCATCGTGCGCAACGAGTTGCAGAATGCCGCCGATGCTGCCGCGCTGGCCGGGGCGGCCGGGTTGTTCCCGGCCAATCCCAATCCCGCCTGGACCACCGGCGTTACCAAGGGCACGAACGCCATCAGCCTGAACAAGGCCGCCGGGGTCACGCTGACCAGCGGCACGGTGCAGGCCGGCTACTGGAACCTGACCGGCACGCCGGCCGGGCTCCAGCCGCAGGACATCACGCCGACATCCAATGACGTGCCAGCGGTGCAGGTGACCATCAGCCGGGGCGCCGGCAGCAACGGCGGGCCGGTGCCAACCCTGCTGGCGCAGATCTTCGACGGTGCCGCGGCGAGCACCACGGCCACCGCCGTGGCGGTGATCGCGGCGCCGGGCATCATCGGCAACGGCGGGCTGTTCCCGGTAGCCCTGAGCCAGTGCCTGTACAACAACTTCTGGGACAGCGCCACCAACCAGCCCAAGCTCGATCCGGCCACCAACAAGCCCTATGTGTTCCGCATCGGCTCCGCCTACCACTACGGGCCGTGCGAATCGGGCCAGTGGACCACGTTCAAATCCACCGACAACAGCGCCACCGCCACGCGCGACCTGATCCAGACCGGCAACCCGGCGCCGGTGGCCATCGGCGACCAGATCTGGATGCAGGACGGCACCAAGACCTCGAACTACAACTATGTCGGGGTCAACCAGGACTACCTGCTGCCGGTCACCTCGTCGCTCAACCCGGGCTCGCTCGGCCCGGTCACCGCCTTCGCGGCGTTCCATATCACCGCCTCGGTGGGCGGCAGCGGCAAGTACATCGAGGGCTACTTCATCCCCAACTTCAAGGTCACGAACAGCGGCGGCGGCGTCGGGCCGTACTACGGCGGCTACGTCCCCCCGCGCCTGGCCCGCTAGCCAGGACAGGAGCCAGTGGCACGGCCGGGTCTCCCGGGCACGGCCAGCCCCTCGCGCTGCCCCCCATGAGCAGCGCCGAGGCCCCCCTGGCTCCTCTTTTGCAGCCTGGTCTTGACCAGGCTGTCTTTTTTTTGAAGAATCGACCGCACATCCACATGGCGAGTCCGGGAGCCCCCATGAAGTTGCGCATCCTCAGCGACATCCACCTGGAGCACAACCAGACCGACGCCGTCCCCGCGTGCGCGGCGGACCTCGTGATCCTGGCCGGCGACATCGCCAACGGCCGCGACGGCATCGACTGGGCCGCCCGCACCTTCGATGTGCCGGTGGTCTACGTGCCCGGCAACCACGAGTACTACGAGAACGACTTCGACACCGTGGACCGTCTGATGGCCGAGGCGGCCGAGGCAGCGCCCAACGTGGCGCTGCTCAACGGCGCCGTGGCCGAGTACGCCGATGCTGACGGCCGCCCGGTGCGCGTGATCGGTACCACCTGGTGGACCGACTACTGCCTCTTTGGCACCGACCGCATCGACGACGCCATGCAGGCCTGCGCCCGCGTGGTGGTGGACCACCGGCTGATCGAGACCACTGACGCGGCCGGCCAGCACCGCCCCTACACCCCCGCCGACGCCCTGGCCCGCCACCGCGCCGCTACCGCCTGGCTGACGGACACGCTGGCCGAACCCTTCGACGGCAAGACCGTGGTCGTCACCCACCACGGCCCCGACCTCGGCAGCCTGGACCCCCGCTACGCCCACGACATCGTCTCCGCCGGCTTCCTCTCCCGCCGCCCCGACCTCGTGGCCCAAGCCGACCTCTGGATCCACGGCCACACCCACACCAGCTTCGACTACTGGATCGACCAGTCCCGCGTGGTCTGCAACCCGCGCGGGTATATATCGCGACGGACCGGAAACCCGGAGAACCCGGTGTTTGACTGGGGGCGGGTGGTGGAGATCTAGACCACCACGTACTTTCTTTAAATCGATCGCAAAACGCGCCAACAGGTGCCGATTGCGGCACGAAAACTGGACATGCTCACGCCGCGCCCGACATAGTGGCCGCTCTTCTGACAGCGAGGAGCAGTGATGGGCAGACCTTCGTTTCAAGCCGTCTGGAATGCGTTTGTGGCCGTTAGGGTTCCGGTTCGAGCGGTTGGCAAGCTGATTGGCGGAAACGTCCAGATGAATATCGAAATGCCGGACGGCTTCGAGAACGCATGTGCCATCAGGATGAGCTATGTCCTGAACAAGACCGGATTTCCGATTCGCAAGACATCGAAGTTCCGCATGGTGAGCGGTGGTGATCGGCAACAGTACATCTACCGCGTCGACGACATGCTTGCTTATCTTGAGCACAACCTTGGTAGACCTGACAAGACTGTCCATTCGCCTCGACCGGTCGCATTTGCGAACATGCGCGGCATCTTGGTCGTCAAAGGGTATGGATGGATTGGCGCTCACGGGCATGCGACGCTGTGAGATGGGGCGCAATGTGTAGACAAATGCCATTTCGCCAACGACCCTGACAATGGGACGTTCATACCCAAAACCGCCTCCCTATGGAAACTCCCATGAGGAAGATCGGAATCGCGGTCATATGCGCGACATTCGTAACGTCGGCCTATGCAGACGGAAGACCATCCCAGTCGGCTGAAAATACACATCCCTTGCAAAGATTCTCGCAACGTACGCTGCTGAAAAACTGGGCCTTGAGCGCTTGCCTTGCAAGAATTGCGACGAGCCCGGCTGACAGAGCCGATGCCAGGGCAACGGCAGGCGCCTACTTCGAATTTGGGAAGCAACCGATCGAAAGCTACGACGCCATCCGAACCCTCATCGGCAAGTTCGTCGCCCGTAAATACGGCTCGAAGCCCGAGATCGGCGAGACGCCCACGGAGTTGAACACCATGAAATGCATCGACCTGTTCTACAGCAAGGAACTGGACCAATTGGTGCGCAAACAGCCCCGGGTCAACTAGCGCCTACCTGCGAAGCTACCCCCAAAACAAAAACCCCCGCGAGCTTGCGCCCGCGGGGGTTTTTGTCAGACGTTGACGAGACCCGGAGGCCCCGTCTGGTCCGGCGTGATTTACATCATGCCGTCCATGCCGCCCATGCCGCCCATGCCGCCCGGCATGGCCGGAGCCGACTCTTCCTTCGGCGATTCCGCCACGGCGCAGTCCGTGGTCAGCATCAGCGAAGCCACCGAGGCGGCGTTCTGCAGCGCGGTGCGGGTCACCTTGGTCGGGTCCAGCACGCCCATTTCCACCAGGTCGCCGTACTCGCCCGAGGCAGCGTTGTAACCGTAGTTACCCTTGCCTTCGATCACCTTGGCCACCACGACCGAAGCCTCTTCACCAGCGTTCAGCACGATCTGGCGCAGCGGCTCTTCCATGGCGCGCAGCACGATCTTGATACCGGCGTTCTGGTCAGGGTTTTCGCCTTGCAGGGCCGAGATCGCAGCGCGGGCGCGCAGCAGGGCCACACCACCGCCGGGGACGATGCCTTCTTCCACGGCAGCGCGGGTGGCGTGCAGCGCGTCTTCCACGCGTGCCTTCTTTTCCTTCATTTCGACTTCGGTGGCAGCGCCAACCTTGATCACGGCAACACCGCCGGCCAGCTTGGCCACGCGCTCTTGCAGCTTTTCACGGTCGTAGTCCGAGGTGGCTTCCTCGATCTGGGCGCGGATCTGCTTCACACGGCCTTCGATGGCCGAGCCGTCGCCGGCACCGTCGATGATGATGGTGTTTTCCTTGCCGATCTCGATGCGCTTGGCCTGGCCCAGGTCCTGCAGCGTGGCCTTTTCCAGCGTCAGGCCGATTTCCTCGGCGATGACGGTACCGCCGGTCAGGATGGCGATGTCTTCCAGCATGGCCTTGCGGCGGTCGCCGAAGCCCGGGGCCTTCACGGCGGCGGTCTTCAGGATGCCACGGATGTTGTTCACCACCAGCGTTGCCAGGGCTTCGCCCTCGACGTCTTCGGCGATGATCAGCAGCGGACGGCCAGCCTTGGCCACTTGCTCCAGCACCGGCAGCAGGTCACGGATGTTCGACACCTTCTTGTCGAACAGCAGGACGAACGGGCTGTCCAGGGCAACAACCTGCTTTTCCGGGTTGTTGATGAAGTACGGCGACAGGTAGCCGCGGTCGAACTGCATGCCTTCCACGACTTCCAGCTCGTCGGCCAGCGACTTGCCGTCTTCCACGGTGATCACGCCTTCCTTGCCAACCTTGTCCATGGCTTCGGCAATGCGCTCGCCGATCGAGGCGTCGCTGTTGGCCGAGATCGCGCCAACCTGGGCGATTTCCTTGCTGGTGGTGGTGGGCTTGGACAGCTTCTTCAGCTCTTCCACGGCAGCGCCGACAGCCTTGTCGATGCCGCGCTTCAGGTCCATCGGGTTCATGCCGGCGGCCACGAACTTCATGCCTTCGCGGACGATCGACTGGGCCAGCACGGTAGCGGTGGTGGTACCGTCACCGGCGTTGTCGCTGGTCTTGGAAGCCACTTCCTTGACCATCTGCGCGCCCATGTTCTGGAGCTTGTCCTTCAGTTCGATTTCCTTGGCCACGGACACGCCGTCCTTGGTCACGGTCGGGCCGCCGAAGCTGCGCTCCAGCACCACGTTGCGACCCTTCGGGCCCAGGGTCACCTTCACTGCGTTGGCGAGAATGTTCACGCCTTCGACCATCTTGGCACGGGCGGCGTCGCCAAACACTACGTCTTTTGCTGCCATGTTCTGTTTCTCCTGATCTGTACGAGTGACGCGTGGATTACTTGTTGACCACGGCCATGATGTCTTCTTCGCGCATGACCAGCAGTTCCTGGCCATCCACCTTCACGCCCTGGCCGGCATACTTGCCGAACAGCACGCGGTCACCCACCTTGACGTCGAGGGCAATGTTGTTGCCCTTGTCATCCTTCTTGCCGGGGCCGATGGCGAGGACTTCGCCTTGATCGGGCTTCTCGGCAGCATTGTCGGGAATCACGATGCCGGATGCGGTCTTGGTTTCATTGTCCAGACGCTTCACGATCACACGGTCGTGCAGAGGACGCAGGTTCATACGGACTCCTAGGTACAAAAAGTGAGTTTTGATTCACAAATGGCCGTCTGAAGGCGACGGCCAACGAGTTTTCGGGTACCGCGAGGGCTCTGTTAGCACTCACCCCCGGGGAGTGCTAATTATAGGGACGAGGGTTGTCGTTTTCAAGACAAGGGCTGAATACGGGGTTTCCCTAGGCAAGGGTTTACCCTATAGCTTATGATCCGCCGCAACCGTGGAGTCTATATCTTGGCGAATCCCTTTCCGATGCCGATGCCGATGCCGATGCCGAACGACCCGGACCTCGTGCCGGGCATGCCCTACCGCCACTACAAGGGCGGCGCCTACCGTGTGACCGGCCTGGGCCGCTTCGAGGCCGACCTGGCGCCCGTGGTGGTCTACGAGTCCATGCGCGACCGCTCGATCCTGTGGGTGCGCACGGCGGAAGTCTTCACCGAGCCGGTGCGGACCGACGCGGGCGAGATGCCCCGCTTCGCGCCGGACTGGCCGGCCGCGCTGGCCTGTCTGGACTTCCTGCCGCGCCAGACCGTGCTCCAGGCGCTGGCGCTCTATGAGGCGCCCTATCGCCGCTACCACGACCGCACCCATGTGCTCGAGATGTTCGAGGTGGCGCACGCCCGGGGCCTCGCGCTGAGCCCGGCGCAGGCGCTGGCGGTGCTGTTCCATGACGCGGTGTACGTGCCCGGCTGCGAGCACAACGAAGCCGCTTCGGCGGCGTTGATCGAAACGATGGTGGGGGATGTGGATGCCGACGTGCTCCGCCAGGCCATGCAGATCGTCCTGGACACCCGCACGCACACGCCGACCGCGCCCGACGCGGCCACGGTGCTCGATCTGGACCTGTACCGGCTGGCGGCCCCCGCCGAGGCGTTCGATGCCTACACGGCCGCCGTGTTCGAGGAGAACCGCGCGCTGCTGGCCCGCCGCACCGGGCTGGCGGGCGCGGCGCTGCACGCCGCCTTCATGGCGCGCCGCGTGGAATTCCTCACCACGCTGGCGCAGCGCGAGCGGCTGTTCCTGACGCCCGCGTTTGCCGATGCCGAGCAACCCGCGCGCGACAATATCGCCCGGATCATCGCCCGGATTGCGGCCGCCCTGCCCCAGGCTTAGTCGAGTCCGCTGCTGTCGAGGTAGCTCAGCGCCTCGCGCACCTCGCGGCGCGCCTTGAGCACATAGCCGACCCGGCGGTCACGAATCACGAGGACGAGTACTTCGGCCTGCACCATCTCGCCGAAGTGATGGGCCGCGCGATGGAGGGTGAGCCCGGCAAGCTGGGCGAGCTGGTCGGCCGGCAGGCCGTCATCGCCGGCCTCGAGCAAGGCGCGGCAGATGGCCGCGCGCGCGGGCACGGCGAGCAGCGCAAACGTCAGCGCGCTTTCCTGAGTGGCCATGGCCAACCCCGTGTCGTGATGGTTGCGTTCGTTTGTACCGTGCTGACGCGGCAAACGCAAGTCTGCGGTCCGGGTGTTGCGCTGACCCCTCATCCGGCAGGCCGTGCCGGTCACCACGCGTATCGCACGCCCACACGCACCGCGTACTGGTAGTAATCCTGCTGGCCCCATGCGCCGGACACGCTGGTCCAGCCCGACCACGACTTGTTCAGCGCCAGGTTCATGCCCACCTTGGCTTCGAAGCGGTTGCGCGGGTACATCGAACCCAGTTGCACCTGGTTGAAGGCGATGTGGCTCTCGGTGTCCGAGTACCACCAGTTGAGCGTGACATAGGGTTGCAGCTTGCGACCGTCTTCGCGCACGAACGTGCGGTGCGTTCGCACGCCCAGCCGCGTCAGGATGCCGCTCGCACTGGCGCCACGCACGCGGGTGCCGTTCGGCTCGTCGATGTCGCTCTCGTTGTAGTCGACGTAGATCAACTGCGCCTGCGGTTCGACGACCCAGCCGCCGCGCAGCGGCATGGCATAGCCGACCTCGCCAGACACCGCCAGCCCGTTCGCGCTGTACTTCACCGTGGGCAACTGGTCGCCTTCCACGCGGTTGCTGAACCAGCCGTACTGGAACCATGCGTCGGCATAGGCGCCGTGCTTCTTCTCGTCGTCCTGGTACCAGGTGCCGTAGATCCCGAGGCTCCAGCCCTCGACCTTGCCTTTCGCGTGTGCACTGTTGGCTTGCGCCTCGGCATCGCTGCTGGCGTAGCCGTAGCTGCCCATCACGCCCGCATGCAGGCGGCTCGCCACGCCGCCCGCCTGCCACGTCGCCAACTCCGCGCCGCCTTGCAGCAGGAACGAATCGGTGCTGGTCTTGAACACGCCATCCTTGCTACGCCCGCCTTCCCACTTGCCCACCATGCGCAGCCAGCCCGCACCCGGCTTGCCTTGCCCCACGAGGCCCACCCCCTCCGCATACTGCGGCTCGCCGCGGCGATCATGCAGGCTATGCACGAACATCTGGCCCGACAGGCGTTGATTGGCAAGATACGCGCCCACCTCTGGCCGATACAGCGGACGTACCGGCCTGGGCACATCGGGCACAGGGTCCGGCGCAGGGCTCGGAGCGGGGCCCGGCGCGGGGTCGGGCGGCGGCGGAGGCGGGTCCTGCTCGGAGCGCAGGTACCAGGCTTGCGGCGCGGTGCCGTCGATGCTGCCCCGGAACAACCGGTATTCATAAGGGCCAGCCACCGCGCGGCCGTCGATCGAGAACGCACCGGCCTGCGTCGTGCCGCCGTTGATCGTATCGACGAGCTGGATGCCGCTCGCGCTCGTGACCAGCCCCGGCCCCCCCGCATTCGTCACCCGTAGCCTGGACGTGCCGGAGGCGGTCCCGCCGTCGATCACCAGCTTGTCCGATGGCGAGCCATCGCCACCCAGATAGGTGTTGAGCCCGATGACGCCGTCGCCGCTGTACTGGCCGACGGTCAGCGTCTTGAACACCCCGCCCACCGGTGCGGAGAACAGGATCTGGCTTGGGTCGTTGTTGAGCGTCGTGAGCCGCGAGTCGCCGGTGAGGTTCCACGTGCTGTCCCGCAGGACGAGATTCGACGTACTGCCTGCCTCGGTCAGCGCCGCACCGGTCAGCGTGGAGCCGGCGTCAGCATTCAGGTTCAGCGTGCCGCCACCCGTGACGTTGAACAACGCCGCGCTGCCATGCAATGATGACGTTGTCATCGACACGTTCATCGTCCCCCCGTTCATGGCAATGCCAGCGCCCTGCTGGGAGACGAGGGTCGAACCCGCAGCGGTCAGCGTGCCCGCGCCGCCGGCCGCTTCGTATTGCACCGCGTTGGCGCCGGCGCCGCTGGCCGTGACCGTGCTGTCGACCAACGACAGCACACTGTCGCCACGCACACGAACGCCATGCGACCCCGTACCGCTTGTGTTGACGGTGACCCCGGTCGCCGCGAGTGAGGCGCCGCCCACGGACGCGCCTGGAATGATCGCCGCATCCGGATCATTCACGGCACCCACCTGGTCAGGTTCGCCCGAGCCCACCGTGCTGAGGCCCACGGCGTCATTGCCCGTCGTTGTCACGGAACCACCGTTCATGACAAGTCGCGCGGCGTTCCTCGCCGTAGCGCCTTCGCTGCCCACGCCACGCGTGGTCACGGCGACGTTGCCCGCGGTCAGCGTGGTCTGCGTGATGGCAACCAGCCCGATGGCGCCATCACCCGACGTCTCCACCGAACCGCCCGTCATCGTTACGGATGCCGGCGTGCCCGTTCCCGCGCCCGCAGCACGTGCTCCATAGGCGGTGGCGCCAGACGTGCTGATCCGCACGCCATCGGCCACGACCACGCCACCTGCCCCGCCCGCACTGTCGCCGTAGGCCACCAGACCGTCACCGTCAGCGCCCGTCGTCGTCACCGTGCCGCCGCTTACCTGGACACGCCCTGCGGTCAACGCCACGACACCCGCACTGCCAGGGCCCCGCGCTGTCATGCTCGTATTGGTCACTGTGGTCACGCCGCCGGCAATCGCGTTGGCGGCCCGCGCCTGGTTTCCATCGGCTTCAATCGACAGGTCGCGGGCGTTGATCGTCGATTGCACGTCTTGCGCGACAAGCCCCCGCGAAAACCCGCCGGCCGCCAGGACGAAGCCGCCCACCAAGTCGAGCTTCGCGCCAGTATCAGCCACCACCGCGGTGCGCAGCCCGCCCGTGGCAATGACCTCGATGGTCCCTCCCGTGTTGTCGAACGTTCCGGCTGCGCCGCCGCGCACCCATAACCCGGTACCTGCCACGCGTATCAACCCTGCGTTGGTGCCTGCCAGCGTATTGGCGCTGAAGACGACCCCATTCAGGCCAGAAACCTGGCCCGTGGCGCCCTGCGTGAACGTCCCGCCCTGCACGAAGATGACCGTGTCCTGCCCCCCTTGCAACAGTCCGTTGTTGGTCACCGTGCCGGGCGCGCCCATGTGGATGGCACGGTCTCCGCTGGAGATCGTGGCGCCGGCGTGATTGATCACCGTCGCCCCGCTATTCGCGTACAAGCCGCCGAATGGTCCGACCCCCGTCGTTGCCGAGGTGCTCACCGTGCCGTAATTCTCGAAGCGTGAGCCACCCGGAGTGAGAGCGCCAAGGGAGATCCCGTCATTGGTTCCCGTGATCGTGCCGCGATTGACGAGATTCCAGTTCCGCGTGTTATTCGCATTCAGGCCATCATCCGTGGCTACCGCGATAACGGTACCGGCGGGCGCCTCAAAGTTCGTCGCCGCAGGATCGAGCGTCTGCAAACGGACCGTGGAGGTCGAGGATGGAACGGTGACGACTTGCGCATGAAGCAGTGAATATGGCGCCACCAGCGTTGCCGCAGCGAGCTTCGCTTTGAAGGTTTTCATATGCGCCCTCTCTAGAAACATCCTTGTCAGAGTCTGCGTGGACTGCGCCATCACGCGGCATCGGCGTGAAAGTACAACCATCCTAGGCGCTGAAAGAGGTACGTCAAATGATGATGTTTTACATCGCCACAACACATCCTCGGGGGATGTGCGAGTGACTGCGCGCGACAATTCAGGCCCGTCAGATTCGGGGCGGAACACTACTGTCAGAGGAGGATGGAGGCGCGGCGTCGCCGCTGGCACGTAACAGCGGTGTCGCTGTCGGTGATGGCCCCTCTCCCACTTGCAGGATGCATGGCAGGAGAGGGGCGGGAGGTGAGGAACGATATCTGGCCGACGCGGCCAGCGCGCCTCAGACCACGAACGGCAACTGGCGCTGGCGCTTGCCGGTGAGGCGGAACAGCGCGTTGGCCACCGCCGGCGCGATGGCCGGCACGCCCGGTTCGCCAAGGCCGGTCGGGTTGTCCTGCGAGGGGACGAAGAACACGTCCACCTGCGGGGCATCCGGCATGCGCGGCGGCGGGTAGTCGGGGAAGTTGCTGTTCTTCACCGCGCCGTTCTCGATCTCGATGGCAAACCCGGGCCGGGTCATCGACAGCCCGAACACGCAGCCGCCCTGGATCTGCGCCTCGGCCGAGAGCGGATTGACCACGCGGTTGGCATGCACGCCGGCGGTCACGCGGTGCACGCGCGGCTCACCTTTGACCACCGACACGTCCACCACATAGGCCACCACCGAGCCGAACGACTCGTGCACGGCCACGCCCCAGGCATGCCCCTTCGGCAGCTTCTTCTTGCCGTAGCCGGACTTGTCCACCGCCAGCTGCAGCGCGGCGCGGTGCCGGGCGTGCTTCTGCGGGTCCAGCCGGGCCAGGCGCCACGCCACCGGGTCCTGCTTGGCGGCGGTGGCCATCTCGTCGGCCAGCGTCTCCTTGACGAAACCCGTGTGCGTGTTGCCCACCGAGCGCCACCAGAGCACCGGCACGTCCACCTTCGGATGGTGCACGGCCAGTTGCAGCGGCAGGTCGTAGTCGTTCTCGACGATGCCCTCGGTCATCGTCGCGTCCACGCCGTTCTTGACCATCATCGGCTCGAACGGCGTGCCGGCGATGATCGACTGGCCGACGATGGTGTGCTGCCAGCCCACCACGCCGCCCTTGGCGTCCACGCCAATGCGCGCGCGGTGCACGTGCAGCGGCCGGTAGTAGCCGCCCTTGATGTCGTCCTCACGGCTCCACATCACCTTGAGCGGCTCGGTGTGGCCGTTGCCGATCCACGTGCGCAGCACGTTGGCGGCCTCGACCAGATAGTCCGAGGTCGGCACCGCGCGCCGGCCGAAGCCGCCGCCAGCCATCATCGTGTTCAGCGTGACCTTCTCCGGCGCCAGCCCCAGCGTGCGGGCGATGGCGGCCTGGTCGATGGTCTGGAACTGCGAGCCCACCCACACCTTCACCGCCGTGGCCTTGTTGCCGGCCACCTCGGCCTGCATGGTGCAGTTGAGCGGCTCCATCGGCGCGTGGGCCAGGTACGGCAGGCGGTATTCGGCGTCGATCACCTTCGCCGCGCCCTTGAGCGAGGCGTCGATGCCCTCCAGCGGCTTCGCCACCGTGCCCGGCTGCGTGGCCAGCTTGCTGTACTGGTCGAACAGCGCGGCGGTGCTCACCGTCGAGCCGCTGTCTTCCCAGACGATCTCCAGCGCCTCGCGCGCGGTCTTGGCCGGCCAGTAGCCGTCGGCCACCACGGCCACGCCGGTGCCGCCGCGGTCCACGGGCACCAGCATCACATCGACCACGCCCTTGATCTTGCGTGCGCGGTCGGCGTTGAACGACTTGACCTTGCCGCCAAAGCGCGGCGGGCGGGCCACCACGGCCACGACCATGTCCTTGAGCCGGGTGTCGATGCCGAACACGGCGTCGCCGTGCAGCTTGGCGGCCGAATCCAGGCGCGGCGTGGGCTTGCCGACGATGCGGAACTGCGCCGGGTCCTTGAGCGTGACCTGCGCCGGCACGGGCAGGCCCATGGCGGCGTTGGCCAGCTCGCCATAGGTGGCGCGATGGCTGCCGGAGGTGACCACGCCGAGCGACGTGCTGCAGCTCGCCGGGTCCACCTTCCACTGCTGCGCCGCCGCCGAGATCAGCATCGCCCGGGCGCGCGCGCCCAGTTCGCGGTACTGCTGGAACGAGTGGTTCAGGGCCGTGGAGCCGCCTGTCATCTGGATGCCGAAGGCCGGGTCCTTGTACGCGTCGCCGGCCGGGGCCAGCACCGCGCGCACGTTCTTCCAGTCCACGTCCAGTTCCTCGGCCAGCGCCATCGGCAGGGCCGTCTGCACGCCCTGGCCGAACTCGAGCCGGTTCACGGCCACCGTCACGGTGTTGTCCGGGGCGATGATCAGGAACGCCTGCGGCGCGGACGGCGCCTTGGGCGCGCCCTCCTCAGCCTGGGCGACCGTGCTGAGGCCGGCCATCCCGCCAATTCCGATCGCCAGCCCGCCGCCGGCCATCCCGCCCAGCTTCAGGAAGCTGCGCCGCGAGAGCGGCGCAATGCCTTCGGCCGGCGCGGACGCCTCGGTCACCGGCGCGCCGCTGCCGCCGGCCAATGCTTCAATGCCACGAATTCGCATGATGATTCCCCGCTCAGGCGATGGCCCGGGCGGCATCCTTGATGGCCGCGCGAATCCGTTGATAGGTGCCACAGCGGCAGACGTTGCCGGCCATGGCCTGGTCGATGTCGGCGTCGGTGGGGCGCGGCTTGCTGCGCAGCAGGCCCACGGCGCTCATCACCTGCCCGTTCTGGCAGTAGCCGCACTGGGCCACATCGTGGCGCAGCCAGGCGTCGAGCACGGCGCGGCCGATCTTGTCGTCCGGCATCGATTCGATGGTGCCGACCTTGCTGCCGGCCACGGCCGAGATCGGCATCACGCAGCTACGCGTGGCCTGACCGTTGATGTGGACCGTGCAGGCGCCGCAGGCGGCCATGCCGCAGCCGAACTTGGTGCCGGTCATGCCGAGGTTGTCGCGCAGGGCCCAGAGCAGTGGCGTGGACGGATCGGCGTCCACGTCCACGGTCTTGCCGTTGAGGGTGAGGGTAGTCATTGCGGGGAACTCCTTGGGTGCGTTGCCCTTAGTCTTCTTGCATCGCACCGCCGGGCTCGTTGGCATGCAACGTGGCACGGGATCCCTGGCCACCCGGCGGCGCCCACGGAGGATAGAACAAATTCGAGAAACGTGCGTCGGCCCCCGCACATGGGTTGGCGTGCACCGGGATGGGGCGAAACCGAGGTTTGCTGGCCCTGCTATTTAATAGCGTGCCCCTTCTATTTAGTCGCGGACAAATAGAGATGCAGCGCGTTGAGATCGGTGTCGTTCATCTTGGCGAACGACGAGAACGGCATGACCCGGCTCACGTCGGTGCCGTCGGGGCGCTTGCCGGTGCGCATCATGGCGACGAACTGGTCCGGCTGGGGGTAGCGCTTCATCACGCCGTTCGGGCGCAGGTCGGCGGCCGGCGGCCAGTCGGGCGGGGCACCGGGGATATGGCCGCCGCGCAGGTCGCCGCCATGGCAGCCCATGCAGGCGTTGGCCATGTACTGGCCATAGGCCGGCGTCACCGCGGCGGCAATCGCGGGCGCGGGCGGCAGGTCATGGTTGATCTTCTCGGCGGCGTCCCGGATCACGCCTGCGCCGTACAGCCCCTGCGCGAACCACGGGAAGCGCACTTCGGCCGGCTGCCCGTTGGCCGGCGGCAGGCTGCGCACGTAGGCCACCAGCGCGCCGAAGTCCTCATTTGAAAGCCGGTTGTAATCCTCGCTCGGCATGATCAGCAGCGGCCGGCCCGACTGCGCCACGCCGTGGCGGATGGCGCGGTCCCAGTCCTCGGGGCGGTATCGGGCGACGTCGGGGTTGGCCTGGGTGATGTCGGGCGCCCGCACGCGCAGGCCGTTGGGCTCGTCGAAGACCTGCTTGCCGGCGCCCTTGGCGCCGTGGCAGTCCATGCAGCCGCGCGATTCGTAAAGATATTTGCCATGGGCAATGGCGGCGGCGTCGGTGGGAATCGTCACCGGGGCCACGCTGACGTCCACCGTCCGCGCGAGCTTGCGTCCGCCCCACCAATAGGTACTGCCCACGGCCACCGCCACCACGACAACGAAGGCAATCGACGCCGAACTGGCGATGCGGAAGAATCGCGCAATATCCATGGGTTCCCCTCTCCGTGGCGGAGGCACGGCCGCCGCGCGGCCCGCCCCGGCCTGATTGCAGCCGGAACGGGGCGCGGATTCTGTGCGCGATGATACAGACGCCGACCGCCCGCGGCATCGGGTCTTCCCCACCCCCTACCAAAAAATGCGCCCGAGCGCCAGCCCCAACAACGCCCCGCCATGCCCCGTATCTCGGGTCTGGTCCGCCCCGCAGAACGACTACATTGCGCCATACGCTGGGCAGGGGTGCGACCATTGCGCCGGCGCCCGCCGTATCCCGGACCGCCTCCTGATGCACAGGGGCAGCCATCGACAACACAAGACATGACGCCAGAGACGGCCGCGAACCCCCTCCAACCCCCGCCACCGGCGGCTGCCCCGTGGCGGCGGCCGCTGCAGGGCGGGCTGCTGGCACTGTGCACGCTCGGCGGGGTGGCAGCCATCTGGGCCGGCCACGAGCTGCTGGTCTCGGCCGCGCTGGTGACGGTCTTCCCGGCCTGCATCGCCTTCATGAGCGCGCAGAATCGCAAGAGCCGCGCCAACCTGCGCAGCAGCGAGCAACGCTTCCGCCAGGCGCTGGAGCATTCCGCCATCGGCATGGCGCTGGTTGGGCTGGATGGGCGCTGGCAGCTGGTGAACCGCGCCATGTGCGAGCTGCTCGGGTACACGCCCGAAGAGTTCCGCGAGACCCCGTTCCAGCTGATCACCCACCCGGACGACCTGGGCGCCGACCTGCGCCAGCTGGAGCGCCTGACCGCCGGCGAGATCGACGCCTACCGCATGGAAAAGCGCTACCGCCACAAGGACGGCCGCTACCGCTGGGCGCTGCTGGCCGTGTCGATGGTGCGCAACGAGCAGACCGGCCACCCGGACCACTACATCGCCCAGGTGGAGGACATCCACCGCCGCAAGCTGGACCACGAACGCATGGAACAACTGGCGCGCCGCATGGAACTGGCCGTGGAAGCCGGCGGCGTGGGCATCTGGGAATGGGATTTCACCAACGCCACCATCACCTGGGATGCCCGCATGCACGCGCTGCACGGCACCCCGGTGGAGCTGGGCGCGCCCACGCTGGCGCAGTGGATTGCCATGCTGCACCCCGAGGACGTGAGCCGCGTCAGCACCGAGATGCGCCAGGCGATTCGCGGCGTGCATCGCTTCGATACCGAATACCGCGTGGTATGCCCCACCGGCGAGGTGCGCCACGTGCGCGCCATGGCCATGGTCTCGCACCACGAGGATGAGGACGAAGGTAACCACGGCGGCGGCGCCAGCACAGGCACCCCCACGCGCCGCGGCATGACGCGCGCGCTGGTCGGCACGAACTGGGACATCACCGAGCAGCGCCGCCTGAACCGCGCGCTGTTCGAGGAGAAGGAGCGGCTGCACATCACCCTGCGCTCGATTGGCGACGCGGTGATCTGCACGGACCGCGTGATGCGCGTGACCTTCATGAACCCCATCGCCGAGCAGCTCACCGGCTGGAGCCTGGACGCCGCGATGGGCCAGCCGCTCGAGCAGGTCTTCCGCATCGTCGATGAAATCACCGGCGTGACCATCCCCAGCCCGGTGGAGCAGTGTCTGCAGACCCTGCGCCCGGCCTACCTCCAGGAAGGCGCGGTGCTGCAAAGCCTGACCGGCGAGCGCCATGACGTGCAGGACTCCGCCGCACCGGTGCTGACCAATGACGGCGGCGTGCTCGGCGCCGTGCTGGTGTTCCAGGACATCACCACCTCCCGGGCGCTCCAGCGCGAACTGGCCCACTCGGCCACCCACGACGCCCTGACCGGCCTGCCCAACCGCGCCTGGTTCGAAAAGCGCCTGCGCGAGTCCTGCGAGGCCGCCCGGCTGCACGGCCACCGCGCCGCGCTGTGCTTTATCGACCTGGACCGCTTCAAGATCGTCAACGACACCGCCGGCCACGGCGCCGGGGACGTGCTGCTGCGCGAACTGGGCTATGTGATCCGCCACCACGTACGCCCCGACGACCTGCTCGCCCGGCTGGGCGGCGACGAATTCGCGCTGCTGCTCAAGGACTGCTCGGTGGACCACGCCGAGCACGTGTGCCAGAAGGTCATCGACGCCGTGCACGAACGCCGCTTCCCGTGGGAAGGCCGTGTCTACGATGTGGGCGCCAGCATCGGCATCGCCGCCATCGACGCCGACGCCCCGCCGGTGGGCGAGCTGATGAGCCGCGCCGACGTGGCCTGCTACGCCGCCAAGGCTGCCGGCCGCAACCGGGTCTCGGTCTACCGGCGCGATGAAAGCGACGCGCGCCGCCATCACCGTGAGCTGGAGGTGGCCGCCGGCATCCATTCGGCCCTCGACGCCAACCGCTTCCGCCTCTACGCCCAGGAGATCCGCTCCCTGCGCGAGGGCGAGCAGGGCCGGCACGTCGAGATCCTGGTCCGCATGGTCGACGAGCAAGGCGCGCTGATCATGCCCGGCGCCTTCATTCCGGCGGCCGAGCGCTATGACCTGATGGGCCACATCGACCGCTGGGTGATCCGCAACGTGCTGCACCAGTACGGGCGGCGGCTGGCGGCGGTGCCGGGGCTGTCGGTGTCGATCAACCTGTCGGCCAACTCGCTGGGCGAGCCTTTCCTGCTGCCCTTCCTGCACGACGCCCTGCGCGACTCCGTGCTGCCCGCCAGCCGCATCCGGCTGGAGATCACAGAGACCGCGCTGATCAACAACATGACCGCCGCCAGCCGGCTGGTGGCGGAGATGCGCAGCACCGGCTGCACCGTGGCGCTGGACGACTTCGGCGCCGGCCTTTCGTCGTTTTCCTATCTGAAGCAGTTCCCGGTGGACTACCTCAAGATCGACGGCAGCTTCATCCGCAACCTCACCGGCAGCGTGGTGGACCGGGAGATCGTCAGCTCGATCAACGACATCGGCCACCGGCTGGGCGTGCAGACCGTGGCCGAGTCCGTGGAGGACGAGGAAACGCTGGGCACGCTGCGCGCGATTGGCGTGGACTACGCGCAGGGCTATGTGATCGGCCGGCCGGTGCCGGTGGAGCAACTGCTCGAGGCGTGGGAGCGCGAGGCGGACACGGCCTGACACCCTTGGGGTGCCGGCATCACACCGGCCCGCCCTGCCGTTCGGATTTCCGAATGGGCTTCCCACCCGGTTGTCCGGATTTCCGAACGCCGCGCCGCCATCACATCGAAATTCCCTTTTTATTCATCGACTTACACCCTCCCTCGGGGGCCGCCGCGCTGGCACGCCTCGTGCACGCCTAGGCGCCGCTGTCAGGGCGCGATGCCTACGTGCCCGACCCCAAGGAGGATGTACTGACGATGACAATGAAGCGACTGCCCACACTGATCTTCATCGCGATGCTGCTCGGCGTTCTGGCCGGCACCGCTGCCCACCACCTGGCGCCCGACGCCGCCACCGCGAAATCGATCGCGGATCACTTCTCCATCCTCACCGACATCTTCATGCGGATGATCAAGATGATCATCGGCCCGCTGGTGTTCGCCACGCTGGTCTCCGGCATCGCCGGCATGGGCGACGGCAAGGCCGTCGGCCGCATCGGCCTGAAGGCGATGGCGTGGTTCCTGGGCGCCTCGATCACCTCGCTGCTGCTGGGCCTGGTGATGGCCAACCTGCTGGCGCCGGGCCACGGCATGAACCTGCCGCTGCCGGCCGCGGACGCCGCCTCGAACCTGAAGACCGGGGCGCTGAACCTGCGCGAGTTCATCGCGCACATGTTCCCCAAGAGCTTCGTGGAGGCCATGGCCACCAACGAGATCCTGCAGATCGTGGTGTTCTCGCTGTTCTTTGGCTTCGCGCTCGGCACCCTCAAGGACGGCATCGGCAAGCCGGTGCTGCAAGGTGTGGACGGCCTCGGCCACGTGATGCTGAAGGTGACCAACTACGTGATGGCGTTCGCGCCCATCGGCGTGTTCGGCGCGGTGTCCGCCGTGATCACGGCGCAGGGGCTGGGCGTGCTGACGATCTACGCCAAGCTGCTGGGCAGCCTGTACCTGGCGCTGGCGCTGCTGTGGGTGGCGCTGATCGCCGGCGGCTACTACTTCCTGGGCCGCGACATCTTCCGCCTGATCCGCCAGCTGCGCGCGCCGCTGATGATCGGCTTCGCCACGGCCAGCAGCGAATCGGCCTACCCGAAGGTGATCGAGCAGCTCACGCGCTTCGGCGTGAAGCCGCGCATCACCGGCTTCGTGCTGCCGCTCGGCTACTCGTTCAACCTGGACGGCTCCATCATGTACACCTCGTTCGCCGCGCTGTTCGTGGCGCAGGTGTACGGCATCCAGCTCTCGCTCACGCAGCAGATCACCATGCTGCTGGTGCTGCTGGTGACCAGCAAGGGCATCGCCGGCGTGCCGCGTGCCTCGCTGGTGGTGGTGGCCGCCGTGCTGCCGATGTTCGGCCTGCCGGAGGCCGGCATCCTGCTCGTGTTGGGGATCGATCACATCCTGGACATGGGCCGTACCGTCACCAATGTGCTGGGCAATGCCATTGCCACGACCGTCGTCGCCAAAAGCGAAGGCGCGATCGGCGCGCCGGATCTTTCCGACGAGGACGACACCTCGGCGGACAGCAACACCGGCCTGACACCCGCTCAGGCGCTGGCCAGCAAGTAAGCCGGCCAAGGCGTGCCAGGGCCCGGTTGCCGATCAGGCGGCCGGGCCTTTTTGCGTTTACCGGGGCGTCTGACCTGTCCGATTTGGCCGGCATTTGGGCGGGGGGTGGGCGGGGTGTGGTAAAACGTGGGCCTCGCCGCCGATCCGGCCCGATCCGCGCACGCGGAATGCGGTGTCTGCGTCACCTGGCGGCTGTGCATCCGCCTCACAGAATTCCTCATGACCGGCCCCCTGTCTTCCGCCGATACCGGCCTCGCTCCTGGCGGGGGCGGCGGCATCTCGCCCTGGCGCCGCGCCGCGCCGATCGTCGCCCTGCTGGCCCTGGCCGCGCTGGTGACGGCCGCGGGCTGGCTCGGCTATCGCCTGACCTATGACACCGCGCTGGACCGCCAGGCCGAGCGCGGCCAGGTGCAGATGCGCCTGTACGCCCAAACGCTGGAGAGCGAACTGGCCCGCTTCGACTACGTGCCGAGCCTGCTCTCGCTCGATGCCCGCGTCGAGGGATTGCTGCGCCAGCCGGGCAACCCCGAGCGCGTGGCCGCCGCCAACGCCTACCTCGCCGCGCTGAACGGCCGGGCCGGCACCCGCGTGGTCTATATCCTCGATGCGCGCGGCAAGGTCCTCGCCACCAGCAATTTCCAGCGTCCGGACAGCTACCTCGGCGAAGACCTGAGCTTCCGCCCCTACTTCCGCAGCGCCATCGAAGGCCAGCTGGGCCGCTTCTACGGCGTGGGCACCACGCGCAGCGAGTCTGGCTACTACCTCTCCGCGCCGCTGGGCGACCGCGACAAGCCGGCGGGCGTGGCGGTGGTCAAGATCGGCCTGGAGCCGCTCGAGAACCGCTGGCAGGGCAATGACAGCCAGATGCTGCTGACCGACGAGAACGGCGTGGTGATCCTGGCCTCGGACCCGTCCTGGAAGCTGGCCGCGCTGCGCCCGCTGGCACCGGCCCAGCGCGAGAAGCTGGACCGCTCGCTCCAGTACAACCGCGCCCCGCTGCCCCCGCTGGCGCTGACCACGGTGCGCGAACTCGGCCCCGGCCCGAGCGAAGGCGGCGACGCGCTGGTGCGGCTGCGCCAGGGCCCGCCGATGCTGGCCCAGCACCTGGCCCTGCCCGGCACCGACTGGAACCTGACGCTGCTGACCAATATCTCGCAGGCCCGCGTGGCCGCGCTCAACAGCGCGGCGCTGAGCGGCGTGCTGGCGGCCTTCGTGCTGCTGCTCGGAGCGGCCTGGAACGTGCGGCGGCGCATTGTCAGCGAGCGGCTGGCGGCGCGCGCGGCGCTGGAGGCGGCCAACAGCGAACTCGAACGCAAGGTGGCCGAGCGCACCGCCGACCTCTCCGCCGCCAACCAGCAACTGCATGCCGAAGTGGCCGAACGCACCCGCACCGAGACCTTCCTGCGCCAGGCGCAGGATGGGCTGATGCAGGCCGGCAAGCTCGCCGCGGTGGGCCAGATGTCGGCCGGCATCGCCCATGAACTGAACCAGCCGCTCGCGGCGCTGCGCACGCTCTCGGGCAACACCAGCAAGTTCCTCGAACGCGGCGACCACGCCACGGCGCAGGAAAACCTCGGCAAGATCATTGGGCTGGTGGACCGCATGGGGCGCATCACGGGCGCGCTGAAGTCTTTCGCGCGCAACCCCTCGGTGGGCCAGCGCGGCACGGCCCGGCTGGCCGAGGCGGTGGACAACGCGCTGTTCCTGCTGGAGACGCGCATCGCGGCGGTGGCACCGGCCATCGAGCGCGACATCGACCCCCACCTGATGGTGGCCTGCGACCCGAACCGGCTTGAGCAGGTGCTTGTCAACCTCGTCGGCAATGCGCTCGATGCCATGGCCGCGATGGCCGGCCGCGGGGCGCCCCGCCTCTCGCTGCACGCCTACCAGAGCGGCGGGCTGGTGCACCTGACCGTGCGCGACAGCGGCCCGGGGCTGTCCGAGGCGGCCTTCGCGCGGCTGTTCGAGCCGTTCTTCACGACCAAGCCGGCTGGCGAGGGGCTGGGCCTCGGCCTGACGCTGTCCGCCGGCATCCTGAACGAGAACGGCGGCACGCTGACCGCGATCAACCATCCCGAGGGCGGCGCCTGCTTTACGCTCGCCCTGCCAGAGGCCGGGCCGGAGGCGCGCCATGTCGGCTGAGGTGCAGCAGCCGGACGCCATGACGGCTGGCATGACCGCCATGACCGCCATGACCGTGATGATCGTCGAGGACGACCCGGACGTGCGGCTGGGCTGCGAGCAGGCGCTGCGGCTCGAGGGCATGGCCACGCGCGCCGTGCCCAGCGCCGAGGCCGCGCTGCGCGAGGTGCAGGCCGGCTACGCCGGCATCGTCGTCAGCGACATCCACCTGCCCGGCGCCGACGGCATGGCGCTGCTGCGCGAGCTGATGGCCCGCGACGCCGCGCTGCCGGTCATCATGATCACCGGCCACGGCGATGTGTCGCTGGCCGTGCAAGCCATGAAACAAGGCGCGTACGACTTCCTCGAGAAGCCGTTCTCGCCCGAGCGGCTGGTAGCCACGTGCCGCCGCGCTCTCGACAAGCGCCGGCTGGCGCTGGAAGTGGCCGAACTGCGTGCGCGGCTGGCCGGGCGCGAGGCGCTGTCCGCCCGGCTGATCGGCGACTCGCCGGCCATCGGCCGGCTGCGCCAGATGATTGCCGACCTGGCCGACACCGCCGCCAACGTGCTGATCCACGGCGAGACCGGCACCGGCAAGGAACTGGTGGCGCGCTGCCTGCACGAAGCCAGCGGCCGGCGCGCGCGCCATTTCGTGCCGATCAACTGCGGTGGCCTGCCCGAACAGCTGTTCGAATCGGAAATCTTCGGTCACGAGGCCGGCTCGTTCACGGGCGCCGCGCGGCGCCGCATCGGCAAGATCGAGCATGCGGAGGGCGGCACGCTGTTCCTCGACGAGATCGAGAGCATGCCCATGCCGATGCAGATCAAGCTGCTGCGCGTGCTGCAGGAGCGCGTGGTGGAGCGGCTGGGCTCCAACCTGCCGGTGCCGGTGAACGCACGCGTGGTGGCGGCGACCAAGGCGGACCTGCGCGCACTGGCCGACGCCGGCCAGTTCCGCGCCGACCTGTACTACCGGCTGAACGTGGTGACGCTGGCGCTGCCGCCGCTGCGCGAGCGGCGCGAGGACGTGCCGCAGCTGTTCGAGCATTTCGTCGCCCAGGCAGCGCTGCGCTTCGAGCGCGAGGCCGTGCCGGCCACGGCGGCCGAACTGGCGCGGCTGGTGGCCTATCCCTGGCCCGGCAATGTGCGCGAGCTGCGCAACCTGGCTGAACGCCATGTGCTGGGCCTGGGCTGCGACCCGGCCCAGGGTGGCGCCGCGCCGCACGCACTGCCGCTGCCCCAGGCCGTGGAGCAGTTCGAGCGCGCGCTGATTGCCGATGCGCTGCGCCGCCACGACGGCAATCTGACCCGCGCCAGCGAGGCGCTGGGCGTGGCCAAGACCACGCTGTTCGACAAGGTAAGGAAGTACGGATTGAACTGAAAAGTAACGCCATCGACGGCAATGTATCGAATGTACCAAACGGGGGAACTGCGGCGCCTGGCACCTGTCACTTCAGAGGTGCGCTAGGACCGGCACGCGGGCAGAAATGCCGGCGTGAATGCGAACCGACAGCGTTGTGCCGTCCACCGAAGCTGCCCGATGTACGTTAAACAACAAAAGTGTGATGCCAATCGCGGGTTTCCCCGTGGCGGCACAGCGCGTTGAAGCCATACTATTGGCATGGCGGAACGCCAACAGGCGGCACAGACTGCCAGGTTCCTACACCGTGCACGGGCACCTGAGCCCGGGCGAGGGAAAAAGCAACAAAGACCGGCCGGGGAGCGGGTCGCAAATGTCAGGGTCAGTAAATCCGGCAGCCCGGATCAAAACGGCGTGGCGCGTCCGAGGGTGCCACGCGGCGAGCAACTGGCGCCGTGCTGCCGATCGACACTACGGGTGATTGGATGAAACTGGATCCGGAACTGGCTGAAAAGCCCTACTACAGCACGCGGACTGCGGCAAAACTTCTCAACGTCTCGTTGGGCACCGTCCAGAAAATGGTCGAACGCGGCGAATTGGGCGCGTGGAAGACCAACGGCGGCCATCGGCGCATTCACAAGGAAACTGTCCACCGCCTGCTGGCGAGCCGCGCCGCGCCCGACATGGCCGCCGAGCACGACCTCGACCTCGTGGTGTTTCACCCGAACCACCAGGAAGCGCAGCGCATCAGCGCCCAGCTGGGCAAGTGGTCGCTGCCGCTCAAGAGCCAGGTGCTCGAGGACGTGGTCGACACGGTCATCACCTCGGTCGATGCCCGGCCGCGCGTGGTGCTCTACTACGTGGAAGAGCTGAACGACGCCGAGTCGGCGATCATCGAGAAGCTCCAGAACTTCTTCGCCCGGCAACGCGTGATCTTCGCCGTCATCACCAACCGCCAGGCCTATGACGGCGTGGCCGATGCGCTCCAGCAATGGGGCATCATGGTGTTCCTGAAGACGCCGTCGCTGGAAGAGATCAAGGGCTTCCTGCGCGCGCAGCTGATGATGGGGCGCGTGGGCGCCTGAGCGCCCGGGCTGACTCCCCTGCTCCTTCGGGAGCGGGGAGCCCATCGACCCGTCCGGTATTAAGTAAGAGCCCCGTACACTCCCCCGCCCGCACCCCTCACGCACCCCTCACGCTGCCACGGCTTCCTGGCAGGAAGCCATCATCCAGCCGTACAGGTCGCGCGGGTCTGGCGGCAGCGCCACCAGCGCGATCGGCCGCCCCACGCCATGCGCGCGCGCGGCGGCATGGAGCCAGCGCAGCACGGCATAGTCCTCCAGCGCGAATCCCACCGAATCGAAGATCGTCACGTCGTCCGCCGACACCCGGCCTGGTGCGGCGCCGGACAGCACTTCCCACAACTCCTGCACCGGCGCCTCGGGCCATTGCTGGATCTCGCCCTCGATGCGCGACTGCGGGGCGTACTCCACCACGATCCGCGCGGCGTGCAGGATGTCTGCGTGCAGCTCGGTCTTGCCCGGGCAATCGCCGCCCACGGCGTTCAGGTGCATGCCGGGACGGATCATGTCCGGCGTGAGGATGGTGGCGTGGGTCTTGTCGGCCGTGACCGTGGTCACGATGTCGGCCCCTGCCAGCGCGGCGGAGATCGACCCCACCGGCACGATCGACAGGCCCGCCACGCCGGCGAGGTTGTGCACCAGCCGCGCGGTGGCGGCCGGGTCGATGTCGTAGGCGCGGATCTCGCGCACGCCAAGCAGCGCGTGGAAGGCCAGAGACTGGAACTCGGCCTGCGCGCCATTGCCGACCAGCGCCATCGTGCGCGCGCCGGGCCGGGCCATGGCGCGCGCCGCCAGCGCCGAGGTGGCAGCCGTGCGCAGCGCCGTGGCCAGTGTCAGGTCGGCCAGCAGCAGCGGGAAACCCGTGCGCACATCGGCCAGCATGCCGCAGGCCATCACCGTCGGCAGTGCCTGCTGTGCATTGCCGGGATGCCCGTTGACGTACTTGAAGGCGAACTGGGTGCCGTCGCTGACCGGCATCAGCTCGATCACGCCTACCGGCGAATGGCTGGCCAGCCGGGCCGATTTCTCGAAGGCAGGCCAGCGCAGGAAGTCATGCCGGACGTGCTCGGCCACCTCGCCGATGGCCCGGGCGACGCCGAGGCGGCGCACCAGCGTGGCGGCATCGGCGGCGTCGAGGAAGGTTGTCATTCTGGGCGTCATGGCGGTCTCCTGGTCATGCGGCCACGGCGCGGCGCGCGGGCGTGCTGGTGCGATCCAGGCGCAGCGTCATGCAGTAGGCCCCGCCGCCGGAGAGCATGTACGGCGACAGGTCCACCTCGTGCAGCCGGTAGCCGCGCCGGCCCAGTTCGCCGCGCAGATGCGCCGTGGTGCGGGTCATCACCACCTGGTCGTCCAGATTCACGGCGTTGACGCTGAAGTGGCGCAGGTCTTCCTCGGTGGCCTCGATGCGCAGCGCCGCCGGCACACGCGCGTGCAGCAGCCGCAGCGCCGCCGCTGAGAACGCGGGCGGGTAATAGAGCACCTCGCCGCCGGCCAGCGGGCAGAAGCAGACGTCGAGGTGATAGCTTTGCTCGGTGGCCAACTCCAGCGCCACCACCTCCTGGCCGAACTGCGCGGCCATGGCATCGGCGGCCTCCCGGGAGGAGCGCGGGCCGAAACCGGCCCAGAAATGGCCGCGCTGCGCGTCCCAGATGCAGTCGCCCGCCCCTTCCTGATAACAGCCCTCGCGCAGCGTGGTCACGCTGTCGAGCAGGCCGCGCGCGCGCAGCGCCTCGAAGATGGCCGCGAACGGCGCTTCCTCGCCCCGGCGCTGCGGGTAGCGGAAGCGTGCCAGCACGGCCTTGCCGTCGAGCACGACCGCCGCGTTGGCCGGGAACACCATGTCGGGCTGACCCGGCGCCCCTTCGGCCACCTCGACCGCAAACCCGGCGGCGGTCAGCGCGGCGTGGAGCGCGTCGAACGACGCCCGGGCCTGGCGATGCATGCCGCGCGGGTCGCGCGCCCAGGCCGCGGGGTCCATCCACGGATTGATGCTGTAGGACACGTCATAGAACGTGGGGGCGATGAGGAGGATGGTCGGGCGGTCGGTCACGGGGGCTCCTTTGTCTGATGTGGCTGCCGTGGGTGCATTCTGATGCCCGCCCACGCCAACAAATAGCCAGCAAAGTGGACAAATTGCGCGCACGATTCGACAATCCGCCAACATAAGGCGACAAATCGCCAGAGGAGCCCCCAATGGACGCCACCGACCAGCAACTGTTGAGCCTGTTGCGCGACAACGCCCGCACGCCCGTGACGGCGCTGGCCAAGGCGCTGCGCGTCTCGCGCGCCACGGTGCAGAACCGGATCGACAAACTGGAGAAGGAAGGACTGATCGTCGGCTACACGGTGCGGCTGAAGGCCGAGGCCGAGCCGCACCGCATTCGGGCCTGGATGACGGTGGCCGTGGAGGGCAACCGCGCCCGGCAGGTGCTGCAGGCCCTGCGCGGCGAGCCCAATGTGCAGACCCTGCATACGACTAACGGCCGCTGGGACATCATCGCCGAACTGCGCGCGGATACGCTGGAGCAGTTCGACCGCACGCTGGACCGGATCCGGCTGATCGAGGGGATCTCGGCCACCGAGACCAGCATCCTGCTGACGAGCTACAAGCTCTGACCGACGCCGCGCACCGCGCGCACCGCCCCGCGCAGCCGCTCGCGGCGGGTTTCCTCGTGCATCACATGGCCGCTCGGCGCCAGCAGGTCGCGTAGCGAGACGATGCCGACGATGCGCATCGTCGCCAGGCTCTCCACCACCGGCAGGCGCGCCACGCTCAGTTCGGCCATGCGGCCGGCTGCGGCGCGGCCGGTCAGTGCGGGCAAGAGTACGGCGGCAGGAGCATCGCCCTGCCCCGCCACCAGATCCCCGCAACGCAGCCCCGCATTGTCCCCGGCATGGGCCGCGACGATGGCCGTGCGATTGAGCATGCCGACCAGCCGGCCCGCGCGCACCACCGGGTAGGCGCGATGGGCGGCGCGCTGGGCCGTGTGATCGCCAAAGTAGCGCGGCAGCGCGTCGGCCACCGGCAGGTCGGCGTCGATGGTCACCACCTCGCGCGTCATCAGCTCGTCCACGTGCGCGCGTTCGAGCGGGTCCACGCCGTACTCCCGATAGATATGGAGCCCGCGCCGGGCGATCTTCTCGGTCATGATCGACCGCTTCATGGTCAGCACCGAGAAGCCGTAGGCCACCGCCGTGGTCAGCAGCAGCGGCAGCAGCGCCTCGCTGTCATGCGTGAGGCCGAAGGCGAACACGATGGCGGTCAGCGGCGCGCCCAGCACGCTGCCGAGCACGCCAGCCATGCAGACCAGCGCCCAGAGCGCCGGCGAGCCGCCCGACAACACCGGCGCCAGCACCACGCCCAGGCCGGCGCCCAGCATCAGCAGGGGCGCCAGCACCCCACCCGAGGTGCCCGAGCCCAGCGCGGCAATCCAGATCACGGCCTTGACGGCCAGCAGCGCCACGGCCACCTCCAGCGCGAGGCGGTTGTTGAGCAGGTCGCCGATCACGTCGTAGCCCACGCCCAGCGCGCGCGGCTCGAAATAGCCGCCAATGCCCACCACCAGGCCGCCGATGGCCGGCCACCACATCCAGTGCAGCCGCAACTTGCCGAACGCGTCCTCGGTGCGATAGAGCGCCAGCGTCAGCCCGGCGCCAAGCACGCCGCACAGCAGCCCGGCCAGCACGCACGAGCCCAGCGCCAGTGTGCTGGCCGGCGCGGTCTGGAGCGGGAACAGCGGGCCAGCCTCGAACACGAGCGGCCGCAGGAAACCGGCCACGGCGCAGGCCAGCGCCACCGGCAGCAGGCTGCGCGGGCGCAGCTCGAACAACAGCAGCTCGATGGCCAGCAGCACGGCCGCCACCGGCGTGCCGAATATCGCCGTCATGCCGGCGCAGGCGCCCGCCACCAGCAGCGTCTTGCGCTCGGCGGCGGTCAGGTGCAGGTACTGGGCCAGCAGCGAGGCGATGGAGCCGCCGGTCATGATGATCGGCCCCTCGGCCCCGAACGGCCCGCCGCTGCCAATCACGATGCCGGACGACAGCGGCTTGAGCACGGCCACCTTCGGCGACATGCGGCTCTTGCCGAACAGCACCGCCTCGATGGCCTCGGGGATGCCGTGGCCCCGGATCTTGTCGCTGCCGTAGCGCGCCATCAGGCCGACGATGAGCCCGCCGATGACCGGCACGACGATCACCCAGGCGCCCAGCGCGTGGCTGGCCGGCGAGCGCTCCGCGAAGGAGATCGTCTGGAAGAAGAACAGGTTGGTGAAGAAGCGGATCAGGTTCACCAGCACGAAGGCGGCGCCGGTGCTGACCGCGCCGATCGCCAGCGCGATGCCGGCCAGCATGGGCAGGCGGCCGTTGGCGGCGTAGTCGCGCTTCTCGAACGGGGCAGGGCCGGAATGTGATGAGAGGGGCATAATCGGGTTCGGGGCAGGGGTGGGCAGTCCGGAGGCCGGCGCAATATATCACGCCATGATATATTTGCGGACCCCCGCATCCTGAGCGCCCCCGCCCCCCGATTTCGATGCCCGCCGAATTCGACTCTTCCCAACCCTCCCATCCCCATCCTGTTACCGAGGCACGTGCCTGGCTGCGCACTTTCGTGCCGATGCCGATCGCCGCGAGCCTTGGCGAGCGCCTGAAAAGCTGCCTTGGCGCGCTAATCGGCCTGTTCCTGACCGAGTGGATCTGCCGCCGCTTCCTGCAGGGCTTCAACCCGTGGTTCATCGCGCCGATGGGCGCGTCGGCCGTGCTGCTGTTCGCCGTGCCGTCCAGCCCTTTGGCCCAGCCGTGGTCGATCATCGGCGGCAATCTGGTCGCCGCCACCGTAGGCGTGGCCTGCGCGCGCTGGATTCCGGACCCCGGGCTGGCGGCCGGCGTGGCCGTGGCGGTCGCCGTCGCCCTGATGTTCCCGCTGCGCTGCGTACACCCGCCCAGCGGTGCCGTAGCCGTCACAGCGGTACTGGGCGGCCCAGCCGTGCAGGCGCTGGGCTTCGGCTTCGTGGTGATGCCGGTGGCCATCAATTCGATGCTGCTGCTGCTGACCGCGCTCGCCTTCAATAACTTCGCCCGGCGGCGCTATCCGCACCGGCCGCCCGAGGCCGCCACGCAGCACCACACCCGCGACGTGCCGCCAAGCCAGCGCGTGGGCGTGACGCGCGCCGACCTGGACGCCGTGCTGGCCGCGCGCGGCGAGTTCCTGGACATCGAGGAAGACGATCTCGAGGCGATCATCGTGGAGGCGGAGCTGCGCGCCTACCGGCGCCGCTTTGGCGATGTGTCGTGCGGGGACATCATGTCGCGCGACGTGGTGGCGGTGCGCCCCGGCCAGGCCGCCGCGGACGCCGCCGCGCTGCTGGCGCGCCATCACATCAAGGCGCTGCCCGTGGTGGACGGCCGGCGCCGCCTGCTCGGCATCCTCACCCAGACCGACTTTTTCCGCGCCCAGCGCATGCACTCGCGCCGCGTGAACGGCACCGTGCGCGACCTGATGACCCGCGCGGTGGTCACCGCGCGCCCCGACCAGCCCATCGTGGAGCTGGGCCGGGCGTTCTCGGACGGCGGGCTGCATCACGTGCCCGTGATCGACGACAACCGCTGCGTGGTCGGCATGGTCACGCAGACGGACCTCGTGGCGGCCCTGCTGCGCCGGGGGGTCACGGAGCCATAAGGCAACCATGATGGCGCGCTGACGCCCGATTACACTCATCCAGGCCAGCGCCCCCGGCGGCGCTGTCATCGATTTCCGCTATGCTTACGGCGTTTCCGTCACACGGCGCCCCTGGAGATCTGCCCGATGAGTTCCGGACAATTGATTGAAAAGCTCGCCGCCGTCTTTGCACTGATCGTGCTGATCGGCGGCTCGCTGCTGGTGCTGGCCCCGTTTGCCACTGCGCTGCTGTGGGGCGCGATCCTCGCGTACGCCTCCTGGTACCCCTATACCGTGCTCACGCGCTGGCTGGGCAACCGGCGCAGCATCGCCGCCCTGATCTGCGTGCTGATTTCCACGGTCATTGTGCTCGGCCCGTTCGTCTATGCCGGCGCCAGCTTCTCCGCCCATCTGGACGAACTGCAGGCGCTGTTCCAGCGCTATACCGAGCATGGCATTCCGCAACTGCCCGAATGGCTCAGCAGCCTGCCGTTCGTCGGCAGCCAGCTCTCCAGTGCGTGGAACCAGGTCATCACGGCCGACTCCGAGATGGTGGCCAACCTGCGCAAGCTGATCGCGCCGGTCGGCCATGTGCTGCTGGGCGCGGGCTTGTCGATTGGCGCCGGGCTGGGCCAGCTGGCGCTCTCCATCGTCCTGGCATTCTTCTTCTATACCGGCGGCGAACTGGCCGTGGAGTGGCTGCGCGGCGGCATGCGCCGCGTGGCAGGCGAGCGTGCCGACCACCTGCTGGCGCTGGCCGGCAGCACGGTCAAGGGCGTGGTCTACGGGGTGCTCGGCACCGCCTTCATCCAGGCCGTGCTGGCCGCCATCGGCTTCTGGATTGCCGGCGTGCCCGGCGCCGCCATCCTCGGCTTCATCACCTTCTTCCTTTCCGTGGTGCCGATGGGCCCGCCGCTGATCTGGATTCCGGCCGCGCTGTGGCTCTACCATTCGGGCCACACCGGCTGGGCGGTCTTCATGGTGATATGGGGCGGCGCCGTGGTCGGCATGGCGGACAACGTGGTCAAGCCGCTGCTGATCAGCAAGGGCACCGGCCTGCCGCTGATCTGGATCATGATGGGCGTGCTGGGCGGGGCGCTGGCCTTCGGCTTCCTCGGCGTGTTCATCGGCCCGACCGTGCTGGCCGTGGCCTACGCGCTGCTGCGTGACTGGACCATCGGCACGCACGAAGGGCCGCCTGTGCCCGCCGTCACGACTGCGCCGCCCAAGACGCTCACCCCGGACGCATGACGCCGGCGCCGCACGCCCCTTCCGAGACCCCGCGGGACCTGCCTGCGGACCTGCACCCGGACCTGCACCGGCTGGTGGCCTGCGAATACTGCGACGCGCTCTACGAACGCACCGCGCTGGCCCCCGGCGAGCGCGCCGCCTGCCTGCGCTGCGGCGGCCCGCTCTACCGCGAAAGCTCGCGCGCCTACCGCCGCCTGCTGCCGCTGGTGGTGACGGCGCTGATCCTGTTCCTGATCTCCAACGCCTTCCCCATCGTGGAGATGGACCTCAAGGGCGTGCGCACCCAGACCACGCTGATCGGCGCCGTGCAGGCGCTGTTCGCGGACCAGATGGCGCCGGTGGCGCTGCTCGTCTTCGCCACCACCATCCTGTTCCCGCTCTCCGAGATGCTGATGATGGGCTACCTGCTGGTGCCGATGGCGCGCCGGCAGATGCCGCCCGGGTTCGACCGCATCGTGCGCGGCATCCGCCAGACCCGGCCCTGGGGCATGATCGAGGTGTTCATGATCGGCGTGCTGGTCACGCTGGTGAAGCTCTCCACCATGGCGCAGGTGCTGCCGGGCGTGGCGCTGTGGTCGTTCGGCGCGCTGGTGGTGGTGCTGGCGGCAATGCTGTCGTTCGATCCGCGCGACCTGTGGCACTACCTCGAGCCGCCCGGCGCGGACGAGGTGCCGCCCCGTGACGAGGCCCATCGCCCATGAGCCCCGCCGCGCCCCCCCAGCCCCCGCGCCCCACCCACGCCTCGCGCACCGCCGCCGCGCGCGAGCGGCTGGCGCGCTCGCGCCGCATGGCCGCCGACGTGGTGGCCGAACTGACCGATGACGACGAGCGCACGCCGCTGGCCCAGGTGCCCACGGCCGCCTCGCGCGGGCTGGTGTCCTGCCACGCCTGCGACCTGGTCAGCCCGCGCACGCTGGAAGGCGAGCCCTGCCCGCGCTGCGGCGCCACGCTGCACCATCGCAAGCCGGCCAGCCTGGCGCGCACCTGGGCGTTTCTGCTGGCCGCCTATATTCTCTATATTCCCGCCAACCTGCTGCCGGTGATGGTCACGCAGTCGATCCTCGGCACCCAGCGCGACACGATCCTCTCGGGCGTGATCTACCTCTGGGTGTCCGGCTCGCACCTGCTGGCCGGCGTGGTACTGATCGCCAGCATCGTCGTGCCGCTGCTGAAGATGATGATCCTGACGCTGCTGCTGGTCTCGGTGCACCTGCGCACGTCGTGGCGCATCCGCCAGCAGACCCGGCTGTACTGGCTGGTGGAAATCATCGGCCGCTGGTCGATGCTCGATATCTTCGTGGTGGCGCTGCTCGCCTCGCTGGTGCGCGCCGGCGCGCTCGCCACGATCATCCCCGGCGGCGGCGCGATGGCCTTCGGCGCCGTGGTCGTCCTGACCATGATGGCGTCGCTGAGCTTCGATCCGCGCCTGCTGTGGGACTCACTCGAATTGCCGGAATCCAACGATGCCCGACACTGACAACGCCGCTCCACCCCTTCCGCCCCCGCCGCCCCCCGGCGGCCTGCCCCAGCCCGCGCGGCGCAAGCCCGCGCGCTGGCTGCCCTCGCTGGTCTGGCTGATCCCGATCGTCGCCGCCGTGGTGGGCATTTCGCTGCTGATCAACACGCTGGCCTCACGCGGCCCAGACATCACGGTGACCTTCCGCACCGCCGAGGGCCTGACGCCGGGCAAGACCGCCGTGCGCTACAAGGACGTCGACATCGGGCTGGTGAAGTCCGTGCGGCTGGCGCCGGACCGCTCGCACGTGGTGGCCATTATCGAGCTGACCAAGGATGCCGAGAACTTCGCCGTGGCCGACACGCGCTTCTGGGTGGTACGGCCGCGCTTTGCCATCAGCGGGGTGTCCGGGCTGGAGACGCTGCTGTCCGGCGCCTATATCGGCGTGGATGCCGGCAAGTCGCAGGCCAGCACGCGCAGCTTCACCGGGCTGGAGGTGCCGCCCGTGGTCACCACCGATGCCTCCGGGCGGCAGTTCGTGCTGCGCGCGCAGGACCTGGGCTCGCTCGATATCGGCTCGCCGGTCTACTACCGCCGCGTGCAGGTGGGCCAGGTGGTGGCCTATCAGCTCGAGCCAAACGGGCGCGACATCACGCTGCGGGTGTTCGTCAACAAGCCGTACGACACGCTGGTCACCGCCGACACGCGCTTCTGGCACGCCAGCGGCGTGGACCTGAAACTCGATGCGGGCGGGCTCAAGCTCTCCACGCAGTCGCTGGTGACGGTGCTGCTGGGCGGCGTGGCGTTCCAGTCGCCGGACAACTCCTCGGCCCGCACCGCCGCCGCCGAGAACACGCAATACCTGCTCGCCGGCGACCAGGCCGAGGCCATGAAGGAGCCCGACGAACTGGCGCCCGCGCTGGCCGTGCTCAACTTCGACCAGTCCGTGCGCGGGCTGACCCCCGGCGCGCCGGTGGACTTCCGCGGCGTGGTGGTGGGCACGGTGCGCTCCATCGGCATCGAGTACGTGCGCGACAAGAAGGCGTTCCGCATGCCGGTGGTGGTGGAGTTCTATCCGTCGCGCATGGGCTTCCGCGAGCGCGACGTGGCCGACGAGGAGCGCAAGCGCGCCATCGTGCAGGGGCTGGTCAAGCGCGGCATGCGCGCGCAACTGCGCACCGGCAACCTGCTGACCGGCCAGCTCTACGTGGCGCTCGACTTCTTCCCGAAGGCGCCGCCGCCGACCGACATCGACCTCAATGCGGCGATGCCGGAACTGCCGACCACACCGGGCACGTTCGACGCGCTGCAGGCCAAGCTGGGCGATATCGTCAACCGGATCGACAAGGTGCCGTTCGACCAGATCGGACAGGACCTGCGCACGGCCATGGCGTCGATGAACGCGATGATGGCCTCCGCCGACAAGCTCGTGGCCCAGCTCAACGGCGACGTGGCCCCGCAGGTGCTGGCCGCGCTGCAGGACGCGCGCCGCACGCTGACGGCGGCCAACGGCACGCTGGCGTCAGACGCGCCGCTGCAGCAGGACACGCGGCGCATGCTGCAGGAACTGACGCGCACGGCTGTGTCCCTGCGCGCGCTGACTGACTACCTGGAACGCCACCCCGAGGCGCTGCTGCGCGGCAAGGCGGAGACACCATGATGAAGCGATCTGCTGAGAAGACAAGGATGGCGGCTGCCGTGCTGGCGACGCTGGCGGTGCTGGCAGTGCTGGCCGGCTGCGCCTCGCCCGAGCCGCGCTACTACACGTTGGCGAGCGGCGAGGCCACGGCGCCGGCAGTGACACCGGCGACTACCCCGCTCTGGATCGAAGTGGCCCCGGTACGGGTGCCCGAGCGGCTGAACCGGGCCCAGCTGGTGGTGGCAGACGGCAGCGCGGGCGGGCTGAAGCTGCTTGACCTGTCGCGCTGGTCGTCGCCGCTGCCGGACGAGCTGCGCGACGCGCTGTCGCAGCAGTTGCAGGCGCGGCTCGGCGCTGTGGATACCTACCAGCAGGGCCTGTCGGAAGTAACGCCGGTGTACCGCGTGACCACGGAGGTAGTACGGCTCGATGGCGATCTCGGCCAGCGCGCCGCCGCGACCATCGCCTGGACCGTGCGCAAGCTGCCCGACGGCAAGGTCCTGAGCGGCCGCACGCAGACCGAGCTGCCCGCGCCGGGACAGGTGGACGGCATGGTCAGCGCCTACCGCCAGATCGTGGCGACCACCGCCGCCGACATCGCCGCCGGCGTGCAGTCTCTGCGGCCCTGATTCTTATCTATTAGTCAGTCTTCCGGGAGTCAGTCTTCCGGGCCGCCGGCTTCCAGCGCCTGCGCCCGGCGCGCGGCGCGGCGCCGGTCCGCCTCGGCCATCGCGGCCAGACAGGCTTCGGCGTCGCCAGCCACCAGCCGCACGCTGCAGGCCAGCATCAGGTTCCTGGGCAGGCCGAAGTCCTCCACCACGTAGCCGCGCGCATCGAGCGCGTCGCCATCGGCATCGGTGCCCACGCGCACGCGGTCCAGCAGCGTGCCGGCATCGGCCGAATAGGCCCACACCGGCTTCTGGAGCGCCACCGCGAAACCCACTTCGAACGCCGTGCCACTGTCCGGCTCGCCCGGGCCGCGAAAATCGTCGAGATTGGCCATGACGAGGTCCGCGCGCCGGATCAGCGCGAGATTGGCCTCGTAGATCCACTGCGCGGTGTCGGGGCCGGAGAGGCCGGCCGGCGCGGCTTTGTCGAGCGGATACAGCCCTTCGTAGCCGTGCTGGGCGCACAGCGCCTTGAGATGCGCACCGTGGGCGAGCGCGTCCTTGAGGAAAACGTCGAATCCGGCGAGATAGATCGATTTCATGGGGCGTGAGGTGTGGGCATCCGTCGTGGGATGCCAGCTTACCGGATGCCAGCCACCTCAGGGGGTCAGCGCCGGGTGCCGCAGCGCGTGCGCCGCCTCGGCCATGTGCTGGCGGTACGCCTTGTCGTCGCGCGCGAGGCCCAGTTCGCCGTTGAGGTAGGCCATGGCCAGGGCCTGGAGCGCCGCCGGATGCTCGCGCCCGGCGGCGGCTTCGTACCAGTCGACGGCGCGGGCGTCGTCGCGCGGCACGCCCTCCCCTTCGCGGTAGGCGTTGGCCAGCAGGAACATAGCCTGCGCCACGCCGCCCTCGGCTGCCACGGTGAGCCAGCGCACGGCTGCCGGGGCGTCCGGCGCGCGGCCATAGCCGCCCCGGCACAGCAGGCCCAGGTAGTACGCGGCGCCTGCATCGCCGGCGCGGGCGGCGGCTTCGAGGTGGGTCCAGGCGCGCGGGAGGTCCGGCTGGCGCACCGACAGTTGCCCCAGCAGTTGCCCCAGCATCGACGCCTTGCCGAGCACGAAGTGGGCGCGCACGCTGCCGCTATCGGCGGCCAGGCGCAGCCAGCGCTCGCCATCGGCGCGCGAGAGCGCGTCGGGCCGGGCCAGCAGCGTCTCGCCCAGCGCGGCGCGGGCAGCGGTCTCGCCGGCATCCGCCGCCCGCGCCAGCCGCGACAGCGCGTCGGCATCAGCCGCCGTGCTGGCCATCCGCTGCCATTGGGCCAGCTCGGCCTGACGCGCTTCGGCATGGTGGCGCCACGCGGCGGCACCGCCCACGCCGGCTGCGGCCACCGTCACCGCCACCAGCGCGGCGGCGGACAGCGGATGGGCCCGGCGGCGGCGGACGGACGGGGGAAACGGGGCGGCGACAGTAGCGGCGGTCATCAGAGGCTCAGGTCGATCTTGTACTGCGACAGGTTCTTGTTCGAGCCATCGTCGGCTTTGTCGAGCGTGATGTTGGTCAGGCCCGCATCGACCGCCTGCTGGAGCATGCCCACACCCGAGCTGAACACCACCTTGCCGGCCGTCGCCACTGGCGTGAAGCGCCAGCTACGCGCGCCGCCGTGCGCCGCACGCGTCACATTCGCCGCGTTCTTGATATAGGCGATCAGCACGTCGCGGTTGGCGTCCGGCGAGGCGTACACGGTCTTCGTGCCGTCCAGCCCCGGGAAGTTGCCGCCGCCGCTGGCGCGGTAGTTGTTCGTCGCGACGATGAACGACATGGCCGCCGTGACCGGCGCGCCCTGGTAGGTCAGGTTCTTGATGCGGCTGCCCACCGGCTGGGTGACGTCGATCTCGTACTGCATGTCCGCCGAGGTGAACATGTCGAAGTTGTAGCCCGGGAAGCTGCTGATGAGCTGCTGGTCCGTGGCCAGCGCCGGGTCGATCTGGTTGAAGCGCCTGGCGGCCGTCTCCAGCCACGCCTTGACCTCGTCGCCATTCACCTTCACCGCGTAGACCGTGTTCGGATACAGGTACAGGTCGGCCGCGTTGTTGATCGCCAGATTGCCGGCCGAGACGTCGGTGTAGTCGCTGCCGCCGCCGAAGCCGCTCTTGAACGGCGCGGATACCGACAGCACCGGCAGGCTGGCCAGCGCGGGCAGGTTGGCGGTGAGGTAGTCCTTCACGTACTGCGCCTGGGCCATGTTGACGATCTGGATCGCGCCGGGGTCGCCCACATCGGCAAAGTAGCTCGACATGCGGTAGTTCGTGGCGCCGATCGGCGTCTTCACGTACTGGATGGTGGCCTGGTGCTCGGTGTCGATGGCGGCGGCCACGGTGGCGTCCGCCGCCACATAGGTCTTGTCGGCGTTCTGGATCGAGCGCGCCTGGACCGTGGTGCCGGCGCGGTCCACCGACCACTTGCTGCCGTCATAGGCCAGCGCGAGGTGGATCACGCCCAGGTGCTTGCCCCAGTAGTTGGCCATCACGGTCGGCACGCCGTTGACCGTCCCCTTGACCTTGTCCACGCCGGGCAGGTTGAACTGCGGCACGGTGCTGGCGGCGTCCGGGAAGATCTGGTGCGAGTGGCCGATCAGCATGGCGTCCACGCCCGCCACCTTTGACAGGTGGTAGCTGCCGTTTTCCATGTCCGGCGAGTAGGTCGAGTTGTCCAGCCCGCCGTGGGAGATCACCACGATCAGGTCTGCGCCCTTGGCGCGCATCTCGGGGATGTACTTCTGGGCGGTTTCCACCGCGCCTTCGGTATAGACCTTGCCGTCGAGCCAGCGCTTGTCCCAGGCGAGGATGGCCGGCGGCGCGAAGCCGATGATGCCGACCTTGAGCGGCGCGGTGACCGGCTTGCCGTCCGGGCCCGTGGCGGTGACCGTCTTGGTCAGGATCGCGTAGGGCTGGAACAGCGGCGCGCGGGTCTTCACGCTGTAGACGTTGGCCAGCACCTGCGGAAACTTCGGCCCGGCGCAGACCGTCTGCGTGCCCGGCTCGGGCAGGCCATCGACATTGAAGCGGCTGCCCGTGACCTGGCTCAGGTACGGCAGGCCGTAGTTGAACTCGTGGTTGCCGATGCCGCCGCCGTCGTAGCCGGCGTCGTTCATCACCTTGTACATCGCCAGCGTCTCGCTGCAGGCCACGGGCTTCACCAGCGCCTGGTAGTCGGACAGCGCAGTGCCCTGGATGGTGTCGCCGTTGTCCAGCAGCAGGCTGTTCGGGAATTCCTGCCGCGCCGCCTTGATCAGCGTGGCCACGCGCTCGAAGCCGAGCGATGGGTCATCGGCCAGCTTGAAGTAGTCGTAGCTGCGGACGTTGGTGTGGAGGTCGGTGGTTTCCAGCAGCGCCAGCGTGGCCTTGGTGCCGGCCGGCACCGTGGCCGCCGGGGTGCCGCCATTGCCGCCATTGCCGCCATTGCCGCCGCCGGAGGCCGGGGTATCGTCATCGGCGCCGCACGCGGCCACCAAGGCCACCGTGCCGGCCAGGAGCGCCGCGAGGGTAGCGGACTGCAGAGGGGAGATGCGGTGTGACATGGTCTCGGATTCCCTTTTCGCGTTGTTTTTTGTTGTTTGCTGCTGCGCTGGGAATTTTGGTGAGCCAAGGCGTCAACGCTGTGACAGCCACCGGCTGCATCGAAATGTGTTTTTTACGACACATATAGCCCGACTGGACTATTCGATCCGGATGAAGTTGGCTATACGACCGGCGGATTGACGTAGCGCTATATAGCAACTTATATTGCGCCTGTGCCGTCCAGGCGACCTGTCCACCTCTTATGACACCCTTCCTCCGCCGCACCGTCTTTGCCGCAGCCCTGACCTTTGGCGCGCCTTCCGCATTTGCCGCCGACCTCGTGGTGTCGGCCGCCGCCAGCCTGACCAACGCGTTCAAGACGCTGGCCGAGCAGTACGAGAAGGGGCACCCGGACACCAAGGTCGTCCTGAACTTCGGCGCCTCGGACGTGCTGATGCAGCAGATCGTGCGCGGCGCGCCGGCGGACGTGTTTGCCTCCGCCGACCAGGACGCGATGAACCGCGCCGAGGCCGAGAAGGTGATCCAGCCGGCCTCGCGCAAGGATTTCGCCGCCAACCAGGTGGTGCTGATCGTGCCGGCCGACAGCAAGCTCGGCATTGGCGCACTGCGCGACCTGACCCGTGCGGACGTGAAGCGCGTGGCCTATGGCAATCCGTCGTCGGTGCCAGTGGGCCGCTACACCAAGGGCGCGCTGGAGGCCGAAAACCTCTGGGAAGCCGTCTCCGCCAAGGGCGTGCCGGCGCAGAACGTGCGCCAGAGCCTGGACTACGTGGCGCGCGGCGAGGTGGATGCCGGCTTCGTGTTCGCCACGGACGCCGCCATCATGCCGGACAAGGTGAAAGTGGCCGTACGCGTGCCGAACCGCACGCCGGTGACCTACCCCATCGCCATCACCGCGCAGACCCGGCAGCCGACGCAGGCCGCCAGCTTCGTGCAGTACGTGCTGTCGCCGGATGGCCAGGCCGTGCTGGCGAAGTACGGCTTCCAGAAGCCGTAAGCCCCCTGCCCCACATCCCACATCCCACATCCCACATCGACATGGACGGCATCTGGACTCCGCTGCTGCTCTCGCTGAAGGTAGCGGGCTGGGCCACGCTGCTCAACGCCGTGCTGGGCGTGGCGGCGGCGTATGGCATCGCGCGCTGGCGCTCGTCGGCGCGGGATATCGTCGACGCGATCCTGACCCTGCCGCTGGTGCTGCCGCCCACCGTGCTCGGCTATTACCTGCTGGTGCTGGTGGGCCGGCGCGGCGTGTTCGGCGCCTGGCTCGAATCCATCGGCATCACGCTGGTCTTCACGTGGCAGGGCGCGGTGCTGGCCTCCACGGTGGTGGCGTTCCCGCTGGTGCTGAAGTCCGCGCGGGCTGCTTTCGAGGGGGTGGATCACCAGCTTGAGAACGCCGCGCGGGTGCTGGGCGTGTCCGAGACCGGGATCTTCTTCCGTGTCACGCTGCCGCTGGCATTGCGCGGCATCGTGGCCGGTGTGCTGCTGGCCTTCGCGCGCGCGCTGGGCGAGTTCGGCGCCACGCTGATGATCGCCGGCAACCTGCCGGGCCGCACCCAGACGCTGTCCGTGGCCATCTACGAGGCGGTGCAGGCCGGCGACGACAACACCGCCAACCTGCTGGTGCTGGTGACGTCGGTCACCTGCGTGCTGCTGCTGGTGATTGCCGGCCGGCTCGTGCCGCCGGCCGCGCGCGGCATTGGCGACAGTTACGAGCGGCGCCGTTTCCGGCGCGGCCCGGCCACGCGCTGACGGTGAGATCGCCATGAGCATGCACGTCACCATCCGCAAGCGCATTGTCACGGCCGACCGCCAGTTCGCGCTCGACATCGACTTCGATTCCGACAGCCGGCGCATCGCCATGTTCGGCCCGTCCGGCGCCGGCAAGAGCCTGACGCTGCGCGCGATTGCCGGGCTGCTGGCGCCCGACAGCGGCCGCATCGTCCTGAACGGCCGCATCCTGTTCGACAGCGAGACCGGCGTGGATGTGCGCCCGCAGGAGCGCCGCGTGGCCTACCTGTTCCAGGACTACGCGCTGTTTCCGCACCTGACCGTGGCCCAGAACATTGCGTTCGGCCTCAGCAAGGGCTGGCGCAACCCGGCGCGCCGCGCGCTGCCGCCCGAGGCCGCGCGCTGGGTCGATGCGTTCGGGCTGCGCGAGATCGTCAACCAGTATCCGATCCAGATTTCAGGGGGACAGAAGCAGCGCGTGGCACTGGCGCGCGCGCTGGTGGCGCAGCCGGACATCGTGCTGCTGGACGAGCCGTTCTCGGCCCTGGACCCCGCGCTGCGCACGCGCATGCGCGCCGAGCTGCGCGCGCTGCAGGAGAGCCTGGACGTGCCGATGGTCGTCATCTCGCACGACCCGAAGGACGTGGAGGTGCTGGGCGACCACGTACTGGAGATCCGCGACGGCCACATTCACGGCGGCGGGCGCGGCCGCCAGCATCCGCCGGTCTACGCCCCGCAGCAGCCGGCGCACGCCATCTAGTCAGGCCATCGTCCCGAGGATCACGCTGGAGGCCTTGAAAATCGCCAGGGCGCGGGTGCCCTCCTTCAGCCCCAGGTCGGCCAGCGAGCCATTGGTGATGATGGCCGCCACGGTGCCGCCGCCATCGAGGTCGAGCACGATCTCGGCATTCACCGCACCCGGCACCACGCGCGCCACCATGCCCGGCAGCTGGTTGCGCGCGGACAGTCGCATGCCCGGATCGGGCAGCCCGATCAGCACCGACGAAGCCTTGACCAGCGCAAACGCCTCGGCGCCGGGCGCCAGGCCCAGCGTCTCCACGCTCTCGTGCGTGATCGTCGCCACCACCTGCTGGCCGCCGGCGAGCGTCAGCGTCACCTCGTCATTGACCGCCCCGCCGCGCACGGCGGCCACGCGGCCGAACAGCTTGTTGCGGGCACTGGTCTGGATCATGAGGCGTCTCATCAGGTGGATGTCATCGGGATTGGCTTCGGAAAGCGCCCCGCCCAGCTTGTCGAGATAGGCGACGAAGCGCGCGTGCTCGGTCTCCATCGCCCGATAGGTGCGGATCAGCCGCTCGGCGCGTTCGGTCAGCCGCGTGCCGCCGCCGCCCTTGCCGCCGGCGGCGCGCGAGACCAGCGGCTCGCCGGCGCTGTTGTTCATGGCGTCGATGGCGTCCCACGCGGCCTTGTAGCTGAGGCCCACGGCACGCGCGGCGGCAGTGATCGAGCCATGCTCGCCAATCGCGGCCAGCAGCGCGATGCGGTCGCGTCCGCCCCAGTCCTGCGTGCCGGCGCGAAACCAGATGGCGCCTTGGAGTTCTAGCATGTGGAGGTGTACGTTTGCCGAGGTGCGGCTATGGTACTGCGAAGCGGCCCCTCCGGCGACCTCCCTGCCCCCCCGCCATCCCCGCCATCCTCCTCAGCTCTGGTGCGCCGGGATGTACCAGCGCATCACGCTGCCGGCGAAGTATTGCCTGTCGAACTGGCGCAGCAGGCGCCATGCGGTGAACGGATCCACCGCCAGATCCACCCAGGCCCACGGGTGGTTGGGATCGCCATCGCGCACCAGTTCCACCGAGTTCACGGACGCGTAGCCCTTGAGCTTGTCCCGCAGCATGTCCTCGGTCACATCCCGATGCAGCCCACGGATCAATACCTGCATTGCAGCCTCTCCTGATTGCCGATAAGTCTTGCGCCGCCGGCGCTACGCCATGATGTGCACGCCACCGTCCACGTAGACCGTGTTGCCGGACAGCCGGCGCGCGTATGGCGTGGCCAGGAAGGCCGTGGCGAAGCCCACGTCCATGATGTCGACCAGCTCGCCGAGCGGCGCGCGGCCGGCGGCCTCCGCGAGCAGCAGGTCGAAGTCCTTGAGCCCGGACGCCGCGCGCGTCTTCAGCGGCCCGGGCGAGATCGCGTGCACGCGGATCCCCTGTGGCCCCAGTTCGTGCGCGAGGTAGCGGCAACTGGCCTCGAGCGCGGCCTTCACCGGGCCCATCAGGTTGTAGTTCGGCACCACGCGGTTGGCGCCGTCGTAGCTCATCGCGAACATCGTGCCGCCTGCGGTCATCAACGGCACCGCGCGGCGGGCCATGCGGATGAAGGAGTGGCACGACACGTCCATCGCCCGGGCGAAGCCCTCGGCCGACGAGTTGAGCAGCCCGCCCTGGAGGTCGGCCTTCGGCGCGAAGGCCACCGAATGCACCATGGCGTCGAGCCGGCCCCATTGCTCGGTGATGCGGGCGAACAGCGCGGCCATCTGCGCGTCGTCCTCCACGTTCAGCGGCATGAAGATGGAGGCGTCGACCTGCGCCGCCAGCGGCGCGACGTGCGGATGCGCCTTGTCGTTGAGATAGGTCATGGCGATCTCGGCGCCCAGCTCGCGGAATGCGCGCGCGCAGCCCCAGGCAATCGAGTCTTCATTGGCCACGCCCACCACCAGCACGCGGGCGCCGGCCAGCGGCGGATTGGGTACCTGCACCATGGCGCGGCCCTCCTCAGGTAGCGGAATCGGCAGCTGCACCGGCCTCGGCGTCGCGCGTGGCCGGGCTGCTGTGGTCCGCGCCGAGCACCGCCGCCACCTGGCGGTAGCGCGCCAGCCAGTCGTCATCGAGCGGCCCGCCCACGGTCAGTACGCGATGCGCGAGCACCATCACGCGGCGGCGCTCCTTCATGTCCGGCACCAGGGCCGGCAGCGCCTGGAGCGCCGCGTCCGCATCGAGGCTCACCACGTAGTTCTGGCGCCAGACCGCGTCCTTGAACTGCGCCAGCGTGACGCGCTTCTCCGGCGGGTGCTCGCGCGCAAGCTTGCGCAGCAGGTTGAACGGCCGCTCCTCGATGGCGGACTTGCCTTGCGTCACGTAGGCCAGGATGCGCGTGAAAGCGTCCAGGGAGGTGCCATCGCCCATGTGCGCCAGCGCCTCGCGCTTGCGCAGTTCGGCCACCTCCGCGCGCAGCGCCAGGATGGCCGGCGACTCCGCGCGCCGCACCGTGGTCTCCATGCCGAGCATCGCCGGCAGCCACGGCGTGGCGTAGAGCGATTCAAACCACTGCTCCTGCCAGGCGTCGCGCACGTCGCGGTACTGGTTCAGCATCGAGACGATCTGGTCGGACATCGCCGTCTGCATCGCCAGGAACGGATTGTCGGCCGATACCGGCTGGCGGTGCTCGCGCACCATCGGCGCCAGCGCGCCCACCCAGGCCATCAGCGGATTGGTATCGCTGGCGAGCTTGCGCTCCATGCGCGCGGGATGGGTCTCGCGGATCGCCTCGGCGGTGACTTCGGTGGCGGCGGCGCGGACGAACGGCGACGCGTAGGTGTCGTACAGATGCTGGTTGATCTCTGCCACGCGGCGCACCACTTCGAACGGGCGCTCGTCCTCGCGGCCATCGTCGAGCGCGAGGATATCGTCGATGGTGCGGCGCTCGAAGCGGACCAGATAGCGGCCCTCGATCAGGTCGCGGTGCGAGGTACCGGGCGCCACGTCCTCGATCTTCGCTTCATAGAGCCCGGGCGGCAGCACGTCGATCAGGTCGAGCGCACAGAACAGCTCGGTGTGCTCGCGGTTGGCCACGCTGGCCGAGACGAAGATGCCGAGGTGGCCAATCGACGGATGCAGGCAATAGACGATGGTCTGCTGGTTGGCCACGATCTCGTCCACGTTCGCGTAGAGATCGGGAATCCAGTTCAGCGCCTGCTGGGGCGGCGTGATGTTGTCGCCCCAGGACGCGAACACGATCACCGGCGAGCGCACGTTGCGCAGGTCGATCAGGGTCTGGCCGTCGGTGCTGTGGATCTCGCCGGCGGTCAGGTGGTTGCCGACGAAGAGGTTCTGGACGATCCAGTCGATCTCCTCGCGGTTCATCAGGAAGTGACCGCCCCACCAGCGTTCGAACTCAAGGAAGCGCGGGCCTTCCGTGTCGGCCTTGGCGTAGACGTTGTAAAGCTTTTCCCAAAGTGCGTTGGCCGGGTTGAGCTTCTCGAAGTTCTGCACCAGCCACGCGCCGTCGAAACGGCCGTTACCCATGTCGGCGGCCAGCGAGGAGAGCCATGAGCCGCCGAGCAGGCCGCCGCTGTAGCGCATCGGATTCTTGCCGCGCACCCCGGACCAGTACGCCACCGGCGCGCCGGCCAGCAGGATCGGGCCGGTCACGTCGGGCGCGGCAGCGGCCAGGATCAGCAGCGCCCAGCCGGCCTGGCAGTTACCGACCACGAACGGCTTGCCCGGCGCGTTCGGATGGCGCTCGGCCACCGCGCTCAGGAAGCTGGCCTCGAGCCGCGCCACGTCCTCGATGGTCTGCCCCGGGCAGGGATCGCGGAAGAAAGTGATGAAGTAGCACGGATGGCCGCCACGGATGGCGTTGCCGATCTCGCTGTCCTCCTTGAAGCCGCCGATGCCGGGGCCGTGGCCCGCGCGCGGGTCCATCACCACGAAGGGGCGCTTGTCGGGATCGGTCGGATTCGCGTCCGGCGGCACGATGCGCAGCAGCGCGTAGTTGACGGGCTTGGGCATGTCGCGCCCGTCCATCAGCACTTCATGCTCGAACACCAGCACGGGCGGCATGCCGCCGCGCTCATGCTCGGCAGTCTCGTTGCCGCGCCGGCGCAGGATATCGAGGAACAGGATGCTGCGCTGCCAGGCGTCGACGCCATACTCCCAGGCGGCCTGGGCCAGGGGATGGGCAGCGTAAGCGGAGATTGCCGAGAGATCAGGAAACGGCGAAGGCGATGCGGGAGCATCTTGCGCAGGAGCGAGACCGCTCCCGGCGGGTTGGCGTGCATTCATTCCGATTCTCCCCTCTGGGAAGGTGTAGAGGTGGTCAGACGGGTCGCAGCGGCGTACAAGGCGCCTGCTGCGATGCAGCAAGTAAAAATCTACCAGCCTCGGCGGGCGAAGACAACCGACGTCGCAGATTCGTGCAATTTCCGCGCCGGATATGACGCTGGCGTGTCATCGTCGTCCGGCCTATACTCGCAGATACCGTTTGCGCAATGCAGCATCCTTGGCCCCCGGGGGATGCCTGCCCGATTCCAGAATATTGGTTCCAGGGAACGCTGCCCATGCTCACACCTACGTTGGCCCCGTCCGCGTTGCCCCCCACCGGCGACAAATACGCCCAGTTGCTCGCGCGCTGCGCGGGCCTGCCCCCCATTCCCACCGCCGTGGCCCATCCGTGCGACTACAGTTCGCTCGATGGCGCGCTCGAGGCCGCGCGGCTTGGCCTGATCGTGCCGCTGCTGATCGGCCCCGAAGTCCGCATCCGCCATGTGGCCGTGGAACACGGCCTGTCGCTGGAAGGCATCCGGATCATCGACGTCCCGCACAGCCACGCCGCCGCCGCGCGTGCCGTGGAAGCGGTGCGCGCGGGCGAGGCCGAATTGCTGATGAAAGGCAGCCTGCACAGCGATGAACTGATGCATGCGGTGGCCAGCTCGACGAACGGCCTGCGCACGGGCCGGCGCCTCTCGCACGTGTTTGCGATGGACGTGCCCAACTATCACAAGCCGCTGTTCATCACCGACGCGGCGGTCAACATCTTCCCCACGCTGAACGAGAAGGCCGACATCGTGCGCAACGCCATCGACCTGGTACGCGTGCTCGGCATCGAGACGCCCAAGGTAGCGATCCTCTCCGCCGTGGAAACCGTAACCGACAAGATCCCGTCGACCATCGACGCGGCGGCGCTGTGCATGATGAGCCGGCGCGGACAGATCGAAGGCGGCATCCTCGACGGCCCGCTGGCCTTCGACAACGCCATCAGCAAGGCGGCAGCGGACACCAAAGGCATCCACTCCGAGGTGGCCGGCGACCCCGACATCCTGCTGGTGCCCGACCTCGAGGCCGGCAACATGCTGGCCAAGCAGCTCACCTTCCTGGCCGGCGCCGAGGCCGCCGGCATCGTGCTGGGCGCGCGCGTGCCGATCATCCTGACCAGCCGCGCCGACAGCGTACGCGCGCGCATCGGCAGCTGCGCCATCGCCGTGCTGCTTGCGCACGCGCGCCGCACCGCCGCCGCCGTGCCCGCCTGAGCGCGATGCGAGCGCGAAGACTGTCGCCAGGAGAATCATCTTGAGTACCGTCCATCCCGTGATCCTCGTCGTCAACGCCGGGTCGTCGAGCGTGAAGGTTTCCATCTACGTGGTGCCCGAGTCGGCGCACCACAACGTCGATATCCAGCCCGAACTGGCCGCGCACGGGCAGATCGAGGGCATCGGCGTGGCGCCGCGCCTGACCGCACGCATGGCTGACGGCCGCGTCGTGGCCGACGAGCAGTTTCCCGTGGAGCAGGTGGCCGACCACGACGCCGCCTTCCGCCTGATTCGGCTGACGCTGAGCGTGGGCCTGCGCGATACGCCGCCGGTGGCGGTGGGCCATCGCGTGGTGCATGGCGGCGCGGACTTCGCCGATGCGGTGGCGATCGACGACCCCGTGATCGCGCGGCTCGAAGCCCTCGTGCCGCTCGCCCCGCTGCACCAGCCGCACAACCTGACGGCGATCCGCGCGGTGCGCGCCGCCGTGCCGGAACTGTTGCAGGTGGCGTGCTTCGACACCGCCTTCCACGCCGGCCACGACCCGCTCGCGCAACTGATGGCGCTGCCGTACGAGTACTACGAGCGCGGCATCCGCCGTTACGGCTTTCACGGATTGTCGTATGCGTATATCGCGCGCCGGCTGCGGCAGGTGGCGCCGGATCTCGCGGCGGGCCGCGTCATCGTGGCGCATCTCGGCAACGGCGCCAGCCTCTGCGCGATGCGCGAAGGCCGGAGCGTGGAATCGACGATGGGGCTGACCGCGCTGGACGGCATGCCGATGGGCACGCGCTGCGGCAACATCGACCCGGGCGCGGTACTGTGGCTCGCCGCGCAGGGCATGGAAGCCGACGCGATCCAGGCCATGCTGTACGGCCAGTCGGGTCTCAAGGGGATTTCCGGCATCAGCAGCGACATGCGCGTCCTGCTGGCCAGCAACGACCCGCGCGCGGTGCTGGCGGTGAACTTCTACGCCTACCGCGCCGCGCAGGAGATCGGCAAGCTGGCCGTCACGCTGGGCGGGCTCGATGCGCTGGTGTTCACGGCGGGCATCGGGGCGAACTCCGCCGAGGTGCGCACGCGCATCTGCGCCTACCTTGACGGGCTGTTCGGCGTCCGGCTGGACGCGCAGGCCAATGCCGCGAACACCCAGCGCGTGAGCCGCGACGACAGCCGCGTGCCCGTGCTGGTCCTGCCGACCGACGAGGAAGGCATGATCGCGCTGTCCACCGCGCGCATCCTGCGCGAGCGCGGCGGACTATAGCGGCGGTAGTGGCGGTAGCGGCGGCGCTCAGGCTTCCAGATAGTGGCTGCGCAGGCGGTCGATGTCCACGCCTAGCCCATCGGCAATGTAAGCCTCCAGGCCGCCGTGCGCCTGCTCGATGGCGGCAATCGATGCCTCCAGGTATTCCGGCCGCACGTCGAGCAGCGGCATGATGACGTCGGGCGGCACGCCCAGCGCGTCGGTGCGCGCGAGGATCGCCTCGTTGAAGCGGCGGTTCCAGTGATTCGACTCAAGGTAATTGGCGACGATGTCGTCACGCGCCACGCCGAGCGCGGACAGCAGCAGCAGCGACGCAAAGCCGGTGCGGTCCTTGCCGGCCGTGCAGTGGTAGTACAGCGTGCCGCCCGCCTCCGCGTTGCGCAGGAAGCCGGCGAACGCGTCGCGGTAGCGCACCGGGAAATCGCGGTAGACATCGACCATGAAGGCGTGGACCTGGCCCGGCGTGCTGTCACGCAGGCGCGGCATCAGCACGTCCATCGCCATGCTGCCCTCCAGCACGGGCACCGGAATCCAGCGGAAGCGCTCACCGAAGGCGGCCTCCTGCGGGGACTTCTCGCCCGCCGAGCGGAAGTCGATGACCATGTCGAGGCCCAGCGCATGGAGGCGGTCCAGGTCCGCCACGCTGGCCAGCGCCGGATTGCCGCTGCGGAACAGCTTGCCGTGGCGCACGCGGCGCCCAAGCGCGCCGACGAGGCCACCGAGGTCACGTGCATTGCTGATTGTTTCCAGCGGCAGGCACGGACGGATGTGTGTTGGGTGAGTCACCATGTCGGTGTCCGGTTAGCGTTGGTTAAGGCGGTTAAGGCGGTTCGAAAAGATTTCAACATCGCCCCCAATTATTTCAGATCGAGGCCGCGCAGCGCCATCGGAAATCGCCCGATGTCAGCAACCCGTTGCGCCACCGTGACGCGCGGTGTGTCGTCCGCAGTCCCTGACCTCGCAGAGACTTGATCCTGGACAATTCACGCTGACGCAATCCCTTGGCACAGGCGGGCACGCTTCTCATAATGCATGAGTCGACCGCGGCGATCCTGCGTGACGACCGCGTCGACAGGCTCATCCACTTTGGAAGTAAAAGATGCCTGACTCGCATATCTCTGCTGCTCCCGCCGCCGCCATCTCGGCGCCCGTCACCCCAAAGTCGACCCTCCACTGGGGCTTGTACCTCGCCCTCGCCGTGCTCGTCGCGGTACTCCTGATACCCACGCCAGAAGGGCTTCCCGTCGCCGGGCAGCGCATGCTCGCCATCCTTGCCTTCGCGGTGGTCGTGTGGATCACCGAGGCGGTGACCTACGAGACCAGCGCGATCATGATCACCTCGCTGATGGCGGGCCTGATCGGCTTCGCGCCAACGGTGGCCGATCCATCGGTCAACTACGGCACCTCGCGCGCGCTGGGCATGGCGCTGGCCGGCTTCTCAAACACGGCGCTTGCGCTGGTGGCGGCCGCGCTGTTCATCTCGGCCGCCATGACCGTGACGGGGCTCGACCGGCGCATCGCGCTGGTCACGCTCTCCGCCATCGGCACCAGCACGCGCCGCATCCTCATCGGCACCATCGCCGTCACGATCATCCTGAGCCTGGTCGTGCCCAGCGCCACGGCGCGCAGCGCCTGTACGGTGCCGATCATGATGGGCGTGATTGCCGCGTTCGGCGTGGACAAGAAGTCCAATACCGCTGCCGGCATCATGATCATGGTGGCGATGGCCACCAGCGTGTGGAACGTCGGCATCCAGACTGCCGCCGCACAGAACCTGCTGACCGCCGGCTTCATGGACAAGCTGCTCGGGGAGCGCGTGACCTGGCTGCAATGGCTGATCGCCGGCGCGCCGTGGGCGCTTGTCATGTCGGTGGTGCTCTATTTCCTCGTGCGCTGGCTGCTGCCGCCCGAAACCAACGCGATTGCCGGCGGCAAGGAAGCCGTGCAGCGTGAACTGGCCGCGCTCGGGCCCATGACCGGGCCGCAGAAGCGCCTCGCCGCCGTCGCCATCGGCCTGCTGATGTTCTGGGCGACCGAGGGCAAGCTGCACCGCTTCGATACCGCGACCATCACCTTCGTCGGCCTGGTGATCCTGATGCTGCCGCGCTTTGGCGTGATGGACTGGAAGACCATGCAGCAGCGCACCCCCTGGGGCACGCTGATCGTGTTCGGCGTCGGCATCAGCCTTGGCACCGCGCTGCTGACCACGCAGGCCGGCCAGTGGCTCGGCAAGTTCGTGGTCACGCATTCCGGCCTCGCCGACCATGGCGTGCTGATGGTCTTCGCGGTGCTGTCCGCGTTCCTGATCCTGATCCACCTGGGGTTCGCCAGTGCCACGGCGCTCACCGCCGCGCTGCTGCCCATCCTGATCTCTGTACTCCAAACCCTGCCCGGCGACATCAACAAGGTCGGCATGACCATGCTGCTCGGCTTCACGGTCAGCTTCGGCTTCATCCTGCCGATCAACGCGCCGCAGAACATGGTCTGCCTCGGCACGGACACCTTCAACGGCCGGCAGTTCGCGCGCGTGGGCATTCCGCTGACGATCATCGGCTATGGGCTGATGCTGGTCTTCGCGGCCACGTACTGGCGCTGGCTCGGCTGGGTCTGATCGCCATCGCCATGCCATAACAAGAGCGCCCTCATCATGAAACTCAAGCTCGAATCGGCGCGTCGGCTGGCGCGTGACATCCTCGTTGCCCAGGCCGTGCCGGAAGACATCGCGGAAGACGTGGCGGAACACCTCGTCGAATCGGACCGCTGCGGCTATATCAGCCACGGGATCTCCATCCTGCCGAACTACCGGCGTGCGCTGGAAGGCGGCAGCGTCAATGCCGAAGGCCGCGCCGAGTGCGTGCTCGACCGCGATTCGCTGATGGTCTTCGATGGCCATGGCGGCTTCGGCCAGCACGTGGGCAAGGTTGTGATGGTGCAAGCCATCGAGCGGGTGCGCCAGCACGGGCACTGCATCGTCACGCTGCGGCGCTCCCACCACCTGGGGCGCATGGGCCACTATGGCGAGATGGTCGCCGCGGCGGGGCTGGTGCTGCTGAGCTTCACCAACGTCATCAACCGCCCGCCGGTGGTGGCGCCCTATGGCGGCCGCGTGGCGCGCCTGACCACCAATCCCCTCTGCTTCGCCGGACCGATGCCGAACGGCCGGCCGCCGCTCGTGGTGGATATCGCCACGAGCGCCATCGCCATCAACAAGGCGCGCGTGCTGGCCGAGAAGGGCGAGCCGGCGCCCGAGCACAGCATCATCGATGCAGACGGCAACCCGACCGACGACGCCTCGGTCATGTTCGGTGAGCGGCCGGGCGCGCTGCTGCCGTTCGGGGCACACAAGGGCTACGCGCTGGGCGTTGTGGCGGAACTGCTGGCCGGCGTGCTGTCCGGCGGCGGGACGATCCAGCCCGAGAACCCGCGCGGTGGCGTGGCGACCAACAACCTGTTCGCGGTGCTGGTCAATCCTGAATTCGATCTCGGCCTGAACTGGGAGCGCGGCGAGGTGGAGGCATTCGTCAACTACCTGCACGACACGCCACCGGCGCCCGGCTTCGATGCCGTCCAGTACCCGGGCGAGTACGAAGCGGCCAACCGCGCGGCGGCGGCCACGCACCTGGAGATCAATCCCAATATCTGGCGCAATCTGGAGGGACTGGCGCGGTCGCTTGGGGTGACCGTACCCACGGAATAAGCCCGGCGGTCGGCAATTTCCGAATCGTCATCGGACCCATGGCAAAATATGCGCCATGCAACGCCTCTGGTCCGCCTTCGTCAAACTCGCCCTGCTCGCCGTGCTCGGCGGTGCGTTGCTCATCGCCTTCGCGGTGCTGGTTGCCGACCGCCAGCTGCCATCCCTCGACTCCCTGACCGCGTTCCGCAAGACGCCGGATTATGTCGAACTGCGCCAGTTCCCGCCCGCATTGCGCGAGGCGGTGGTGGCCATCGAGGATGACCGCTTCTATCTCCATGACGGCGTGGACTACGTTGGCGTGATGCGGGCCGGCATCGCCAATCTCTCCGACGACCTCTCCCAGGGCGCGTCCACCATCACCATGCAGGTGGCGCGCAACTTCTTCCTGTCGCGCCAGAAGACCTACACGCGCAAGCTCTACGAAGTGCTGATGGCCTACCGGATCGAGCGCGCGCTGACCAAGGACGAAATCCTTGAGATCTATCTGAACAAGATCTACCTGGGCCAGGGCGCCTATGGCTTCGACGAGGCCGCCCAGACCTACTTCAGCAAGCCCGTGGCCCAACTCACGCTGGCCGAATGCGCGATGCTGGCCGGCCTGCCCAAGGCGCCATCGGCCAACAATCCCGTGGTCAATCCGCGCCGGGCGCGCCAGCGGCAGACCTATATCCTGCTGCGGATGATGGAACTGGGCCGTATCTCGCGCGCCCAGTACGACGCCGCGCTGCTCGAGCCGCTGCGCCTGCGCTGAATTTGGGCTGACCTCGGCACTTCCCCTGTCAGCCAGCGCCCGACTGCGCGCGCCGCGCCCTGCGTGCTAGCCTCCCCGCATCACGACCACGGAGAGCCCGCCATGGATGGAATCTGGGGAGAGGTCTACAGCACGCTGCGTTCGGAATTTGCCGATATCCCCGATGTCGCGGAACTGACCCGCATTCTCACGCGGCTCACGCTCGCCATCGTGCTGGGCGGGCTGATCGGGTTCGAGCGGGAAGCGGCCGGCAAGGCCGCCGGCTTGCGCACCCACATGCTCGTGGCGCTGGGTTCGGCGCTGTTCGTGCTCGTGCCGCTCATGGCGGGCATGCCGGTTGCGGATATGAGCCGCGTGCTTCAGGGTGTGGCGTCCGGCATCGGCTTCCTGGGCGCGGGCGCCATCATCAAGCTCAACAGCGAGGAAGACATCCAGGGCCTGACCACGGCCGCCAGCATCTGGACCGTGGCCGCCATCGGCGTGGCTTGCGGCCTCGGCCGCGAGAGCACGGCCGTTGTCGGCACGCTGTTTGGCCTGGTGATTCTTCAGGTGCTGTATCGGCTCAAGAAGTAGGTCACGCGGTGGCCCGCAGCGTGATCTCCAGCTTCTCCCGATGCCGCGCCACAGCCGCCTGCACGATGGGGTCAAGCCCTTCCCCGCCATCCGTCGCGTCCACGTGTGCCAGCAGTGCGCGCCGCATGCGCGGCTCCCAGAAGCGCTTCAGGTGGCTGGCGATGTCGGCCAGCGCCTCGTCGCGGTCCGGCATGGCTTCGAAGAAGCCGCCGATCTGGTTAGCCATCTTGATCAGGTTGTCGATGTGCATGACAGGTCTAAGCCATCCGTAGTCGATGTGGATGCGCGTAGGCGACCAGGCCGCCCGCGCGCACGAATCCCGCCAGCGTGACGCCGGCCGTCCCGGCCAGGCGCACCGCCAGCGCGGTGGGGCCGGACACCGCTGCCAGCACCCCCGCCCCGATGGCGGCCGTCTTCAGCACCATCTCATAGCTCGCGCGGCTGGTCACGATGACCGCGCCGCGCCCGATATCCTCGTCCGAACGGGCCAGCGCGCCTGCCAGCTTGTCGAGCGCGTTGTGCCGGCCCACATCCTCGCGCACCAGCGATACCTCGCCATCGGCGCGCAGCCAGCCTGCCGCGTGCGTGGCGCCGGTGTCGCGCAGCAGGGCCTGGCGGCGCTGCATCTGGGCGAAGGCGGCGTGCAGCATGGCCGGGTCGAAGGAGGCCTCGCTCTGCACCGCGTGCGGCGCCCGCATGACTTCGTCGAGCGATTCGGTGCCGCACAGCCCGCAGCCGGTACGGCCGGCCAGCGCGCGGCGCCGCGCCTTCAGGGCCACGAACGCCTCGCTGGCGATCTCGATCTCCACGGCCACGCCGTTCGGACGCGTGACCACGTCGATGCCGTAGACATCTCTCGGCGCCGCCACGATGCCCTCGCTCAGGCTGAAGCCCAGCGCGAAGTCTTCCAGATCGGCCGGCGTGGCCAGCATCACCGCGTGCGAGACGCCGTTGTACTCCAGCGCCACCGGCACTTCCTCCGCGATATGGTCGATCTCCGCCGTCGCCTCTCCACCGCGCCAGCGCGTCACCGCCATCGACTGCTGGGTGGCGGGGATCTCGCCGGCCTCGGCGGTCTCCCCAGCCTCATCAGGCGCGGTCTCGTACGGCACCATGCAGCGCTTCATCGCCCTACTCCGCCGATGCCTGCACCGGCTCGGTGGCCGCGCGCAGGTGCGCCAGCTGCTCGCGGTTGAACGCCTGGTACTCGCGCTGCCAGGACGACGGCTGCGCCACCGGCATCACCTGCACCGCCGTTACCTTGTACTCCGGGCAGTTGGTGGCCCAGTCCGAGTTGTCCGTGGTGATCACGTTGGCGCCGGACTCGGGGAAGTGGAACGTGGTGTAGACCACGCCCGGCTGCATCCGCTCGCTGACGATGGCGCGCAGCACCGTCTCGCCCGCGCGGCTCTGCACGCCCACCCAGTCGCCGTCCTTGATGCCACGCTCCTCGGCATCGTGCGGATGGATCTCCAGCCGGTCCTCGTCGTGCCAGTGCACATTGTGGGTGCGCCGCGTCTGGGCGCCCACGTTGTACTGCGACAGGATGCGCCCCGTGGTCAGGATCAGCGGGTACTTGCGGTTGACCTTCTCATCGGTCGCCACGTACTTGGTGATGATGAACTTGCCCTTGCCGCGTACGAAGGCATCGACGTGCATGGTCGGCGTGCCGCTCGGCGCGTCGGCATTGCACGGCCACTGGATGCTGCCGAGCGCGTCGAGCTTCTGGTAGCTCACGCCCGAGAAGGTCGGCGTCAGCCGCGCGATCTCGTCCATGATCTCGGACGGATGGTTGTAGTGCATCGGGTAGCCCAGCGCGTTGGCCAGCAGGATGGTGGCCTCCCAGTCGGCATAGCCGCCCTTCGGGGGCATGACCTTGCGCACGCGCGAGATGCGGCGCTCCGCGTTGGTGAACGTGCCGTCCTTCTCCAGGAACGACGAACCCGGCAGGAACACGTGGGCGTACTTGGCGGTCTCGTTCAGGAAGATGTCCTGCACGACGATGCATTCCATCGACGACAGCGCCTCGGCCACGTGCTGCGTGTTCGGGTCGGACTGCACGATGTCCTCGCCCTGGCAGTACAGCCCCTTGAACGAGCCGGTCAGCGCCGCCTCGAACATGTTGGGGATGCGCAGGCCCGGCTCCGGGTTGATCTCGACATTCCAGGCGGCCTCGAAGGCGCCGCGCACCGTCGAATCGGACACATGGCGGTAGCCCGGCAGCTCGTGCGGGAAGGAGCCGATATCGCACGAGCCCTGCACGTTGTTCTGCCCGCGCAGCGGATTCACGCCCACGCCTTCGCGGCCGATGTTGCCGGTGGCCATGGCGAGATTGGCGATGCCCATCACCGTGGTCGAGCCCTGCGCGTGCTCGGTCACGCCCAGCCCGTAGTAGATCGCCGCGTTGCCGCCGGTGGCGTAGAGCCGGGCGGCGCCGCGCAGCTGGTCGGCCGGCACGCCGGTCACGGCTTCCATCGCCTCGGGCGAGTTCTCGGGCAGCGCCACGAAGTCGCGCCACTGCTGGAACGCGCGGTCCTCGCAGCGCTCGGCGATGAACGCCTCGGCCAGCAGCCCTTCAGTGACGATCACGTGCGCCATCGACGTGACCAGCGCCACGTTGGTGCCGGGGCGCAGCTGCAGGTGGAAGTCGGCGCGGATGTGCGGCGAATCGACCAGGTCGATGCGGCGCGGATCGGCCACGATCAGCCTGGCGCCAGCGCGCAGGCGCTTCTTCATGCGCGAGGCGAACACCGGGTGGCCGTCGGTCGGATTGGCGCCGATGACCATGATCACATCGGCCTTGGCCACCGAGCGGAAGGTCTGCGTGCCAGCGGACTCGCCCAGCGTGGTCTTCAGGCCATAGCCGGTGGGCGAGTGGCAAACCCGGGCGCAGGTATCGACATTGTTGTTGCCGAAGGCGGCGCGCACCAGCTTCTGCACCAGATAGCCTTCCTCGTTGGTGCAGCGCGACGAGACGATGCCGCCGATCGAATCCTTGCCGTGCTCGGCCTGGATGCGCTTGAACTGCGCGGCCGCGTAGCCGATGGCCTCCTCCCACGACACCTCGCGCCACGGGTCGGTGATTTTCGCGCGGATCATCGGCTTGAGGATGCGGTCCTTGTGCGTGGCGTAGCCCCAGGCGAAGCGGCCCTTCACGCAGGCGTGGCCCTCGTTGGCCTGGCCGTCCTTGTAGGGCACCATGCGCACCACCTCGTTGCCCTTCATCTCGGCCTTGAACGAGCAGCCCACGCCGCAGTAGGCGCAGGTGGTCACGGTGCTGTGCGATGCCTGACCCAGCTTGATGACCGACGTCTCGGTCAGCGTGGCGGTCGGGCAGGCCTGCACGCAGGCGCCGCAGGACACGCAGTCAGACTCCATGAACGACTGGCTCGTGCCGGCCGCCACGCGGGACTCGAAGCCGCGCCCGCTGATGGTCAGCGCGAAGGTGCCCTGGGTCTCCTCGCACGCGCGCACGCAGCGGTTGCAGACGATGCACTTGGAGGCATCGTAGGTGAAGTACGGGTTCGATTCGTCCTTGGCCAGCGCCGTGTGCGTGGCCACCGGCACCGCGCTGGCGCCGTCGTTGTAGCGCACCTCGCGCAGGCCGACCACGCCGGCCATGTCCTGCAGTTCGCAGTTGCCGTTGGTCGGGCAGGTCAGGCAGTCGAGCGGATGATCGGAAATATAGAGTTCCATCACGCCGCGCCGCAGGTCGCCGAGCTTGTCGCTCTGGGTGCGGACCTTCATGCCCGCCTCCACCGGCGTGGTGCACGAGGCCGGGTAGCCGCGCCGCCCCTCGATCTCCACCAGGCAGAGCCGGCACGAGCCGAAGGACTTCAGCGAATCGGTGGCGCACAGCTTGGGCACGCCCACGCCGGCCTCGGCCGCCGCCCGCATGACCGAGGTGCCGGCCGGCACCGTGACGGCCACACCGTCAATCTCCAGCGTCACCTGCGTCTCGGACAGGCTGGCGGGGGTTCCAAAATCGAAATCGTCGCGTGCGTTCAAGGGATGTCTCCCGTCAAACTTCGTAGGGCTGCGCGCCCCTGAGGGGCGCGTCGTTCTTTGATCTGGCTCGGTGATCCGGCTCGGTGATCGGGCTCAGGCGGCCTTGGCGGGCTTCGGCGCGAGGCCGAAATCCTCCGGAAACTCGTTCAGCGCGGACAGCACCGGGTACGGCGTCATGCCGCCCATCGCGCAGAGCGAGCCGTTGAGCATGGTGTCGCAGAGGTCGCGCACCAGCGCCACCTGCTTCACCGGCTGCTCGCCGGCAATGATCCGGTCGATGACCTCCACGCCGCGCGTGGAGCCGATGCGGCACGGCGTGCACTTGCCGCAGGACTCGATCGCGCAGAACTCCATGGCGTAACGGGCCATTTTGGCCATGTCCACGGTCTCGTCGAACACGACGATGCCACCGTGGCCGACCACCGCGCCGAAGGCCGCGAAGGCCTCGTAGTCCATCGGCGTGTCGAAGCGCGACTCGGGCAGGTAGGCGCCCAGCGGCCCGCCAACCTGCACCGCGCGGATGGCCCGGCCGCTGCGCGTGCCGCCGCCGTAGTCCACCAGCAGCTCGCGCAGCGTGATGCCGAACGCCTTCTCCACCAGCCCGCCCTGCAGAACGTTGCCGGCCAGCTGGAACGGCAGCGTGCCGCGCGAGCGGCCCATGCCGAAGTCCCGGTAGAAGGTGGCGCCGCGCGCCAGGATCACCGGCACCGTGGCCAGCGAAATCACGTTGTTGATGACGGTCGGTTTGCCGAACAGCCCTTCGATGGCCGGCAGCGGCGGCTTGGCGCGCACCACGCCGCGCTTGCCTTCCAGGCTCTCCAGCAGCGCCGTTTCCTCGCCGCAGACATAGGCGCCGGCGCCCTTGCGCACTTCCAGGTGGAAGCGCCGGCCGCTGCCGCGAATGTCGTCGCCCAGCCAGCCGGCCTGCGTGGCCAGGGCGATGGCCGCCTCGGTCACGGCAATCGCGTGCGGGTATTCGGAGCGCGTGTAGATATAGCCGTGCTCGGCGCCCACGGCGAGGCCGGCAATCGTCATGCCCTCGATCAGCATGAACGGGTCGTCCTCCATGACCATGCGGTCGGAGAAGGTGCCGGAGTCGCCCTCGTCGGCATTGCAGACGATGTACTTGATGTCCGACGCGGCGCCCAGCACGGTCTTCCACTTGATGCCGGTGGGGAACGCCGCGCCGCCCCGGCCACGCAGGCCCGAGTCGGTGACTTCCTGGACGATCTGGGCCGGCGCCATGGCCAGCGCGCGGGTCAGCCCCGCGTAGCCCTCATGGGCGATGTAGTCGTCGAGCGAGAGCGGATCGGTAATGCCCACCCGCGCGAAGGTCAGCCGCTCCTGCTTCTTCAGGAACGGGATCTCGTCGGTCAGGCCCTGGGCCAGCGCGTGGGTGCCGCCAGTCAGGAAGCCGGCCTCGAACAACCCGGGCACATCGCTGGCGGACACTGGGCCGTAGGCCACGCGGCCTGCGGCGGTCTGCACCTCGACCAGCGGCTCGAGCCAGAACAGGCCGCGCGAGCCATTGCGCACGATGCGCACGTCTGCACCACGGCTGGCGGCTTCCTGTTCGATGGCGCGCGCCACGTCGTCGGCGCCGAGGGCCAGCGCGGTGGAGTCGCGCGGGACGAAGATCGTCGTGCTCATGCCTGGGCCTCCGCCTCGGTGGCTTTGATGGCTTCACTGGCTTCGGTGGATGCAGGCAGGGCCGCCACCAGCGCGTCGAAGCGCTTCGCATCCACGCGCGCGTGGAGCTGTTCGCCGATCATCACCGCCGGGCCGCATGCGCACTGGCCCAGGCAGTAGACCGGCTCCAGCGTAACGCGGCCATCGGCCGTGGTCTCGTGGAAGCCGCAACCCAGCGCCCGGCTGGCGTGCGCGGCCAGCGCGTCGGCGCCCACGGACTGGCACGCCTCGGCGCGGCAGACCTGCACCACGTGCCGGCCTGCCGGCTGCTCGCGGAAATGGTGATAGAACGTGATCACGCCGTGCACCTCGGCGCGCGAGAGATTCAACGCCTTGGCGATGACCGGCACCGCATCGGCGGGAATAAAGCCGTGGCTGTCCTGAATCTCGTGCAGGATGGGCAGCAGCGCGCCCGGCATGTCGCGCCGGGCATCGACGATGCGGGTAATGGGATTGGGGATGTCCGGCATGGTTGTCTCCGTGCTTGTCATCGTTCTGGCCCCGGCGGCCATATAGGCTATTTATTTCATATTCCGGGGTTTCACAGCTGGCTCTTTGGGCCTTTTTGCGACTATAAGCCCGTGATTTCTGGCGTTCAATATGCTATTTTCTGCATATGCTACGTATCTCGATCGAGCCCCACCTCCAGATCCGCGACGACGCCGCCCCCGATGCCGCGCGGGCCGCGCCCAGCCTTGATGTGTCACGGCTGGTGGCCCTGCTTGGCCATATCGAGGCCACCGGCAACATCGCCCAGTCGGCCGAGGCCGTGTCGTTGTCTTACCGCTACGCCTGGGGCATCCTGCGCGACGCCGAAACGCTGTTCGGCGGCGCCCTGATCGCCAAGACACGTGGACGGGGATCCACCCTCACGCCGATGGCCCAGCAGTTGGTGTGGGCCAGCAAGCGCATCGCGGCGCGGCTCTCGCCCACGCTGGACAGCCTGGCGTCGGAGCTGGAAATTGAACTGAAGAAGCTGATGGATGCCACCGACCCGGCCGTGCGGCTCTACGCCAGCCACGGTTTCGCGGTGGCGGCGCTGCGCGACTATCTCGACGAACAGAAGGTCCGGCACGACCTGAAGTACTGCGGCAGCCTGGAAGCCGCGGCGGCCCTGGCCGAGGGCGCGTGCGACGTGGCTGGCTTTCATGTGCCGATTGGTGCACTCGAACAAGACACCCTGCACCGCTTCGCCGCCTGGCTGCGGCCCGAGACGCATTGCCTGATCCACCTCGCCGTGCGCTCCCAGGGTCTCTTCGTAGGGCCCGGCAACCCGCTCGGGGTGGAAGCACTGGAAGACCTGGTCCGGCCGGATGTGCGCTTCGTGAACCGGCAGGTGGGCTCAGGCACGCGGCTGCTGCTGGAATTGATGCTGGCGCGGCGCGGCATCGACCCGAACCGGATCGAGGGCTTCAGCAACGGGGAATTCACGCACGCGGCGGTGGCGGCCTATATCGGCAGCGGCATGGCCGATGTGGGCTTCGGCGTGGAGACGGCGGCGCGCCGCTTCGGGCTCGAATTCGTGCCCGTGCTCAAGGAGCGCTATTTCTTTGCGATCGAGAAGACGGCGCTGCACAGTCCGGCGCTGTCCGGCGCGGTGTCGGCCATGCGCAGCGCGGCCTACCGCGAGCGCGTCAACGCGCTGCCGGGCTACGACGGCGCGCTGACGGGAACCGTGCTGACCTTCGAAGAGGCGTTCCCGGTCCCGCTATAAGTAACAGAAAGCAGGATGCCGGGAGAGGTCGGCCCGGCCCGGTCAGTAGGCGACGACGGACAGCGTCACGCCGGCCGGCAGGCGCACCTTGTCGCTGTACACGCCATCGGTGGTGGCCGTGCGCTTCAGCGGCAGCGTGCCGAGGCCCTGCAGGAAGCTCGGCACCGACGCCGGCAGCTTGCGCAGCGCGGCATTGGCGGTGGAGGCCGGGTCGATCTCCGGCAGCTCGAAGGTGCCGTCGGTCCATCGCGGATAGCCGTAGCCGGTCGGCGCCTTGGCGGCCGGCATGCCGCTGCCGTTGGTCGCCGCCCAGCGCGTCAGCGCCAGGTTGAACGTCAGGCCCGGCTGGGTGGCCTGGATCGCCTGGTCGAGCACCGTCTTCGAGCCCACCACCTGGCGCGTCAGCAGATCCTTATAGAAGGGCAGGCCGAGCTGGCGGTCCAGGAAGCCGCCGAAGCTGCCGGACACCGAGTAGCTCTCGCACGTGCCGCCGCCCGTGAAGGTCAGCAGCGGGCAGTTGAAGCCGCTGTAGCGGTAGAAGTCCGGGAAGCGCACATCGCGGATCGCGTTGTAGGTCGGGTCGATGCTGAAGCTGAGGAAATCCTCCATCTGCATCGCCGTCATTTCCTCGAGCCAGTCGTCGTAGGCATAGGCGGTGCCCATCGTCACGGCGCGGCGGTAGAAGTTCTGCATGTGCGTCCCTTCGTGCGCCATGGTCATCTTCATCGCCTTCATGCCGGTGGCGCCGCCCAGGGCCAGCGTCTCGCTGTCCAGATACAGCGAAATCGACTCGTTGCTGCGCGAATCGGCGGTCTTCAGCAGGTTGTGCAGGCCCCAGAAGTAGCCCACGGTGCCGCCCGGAGCGCCGTTGCCGTCGAAGTTCAGGATGACGATGTCGATCGGCTGGCCCGCGGGCAGCACGGTGTCCGGATGGGCGTTCGCGCCCCAGACCGCGCCGCCGATGCCGGTCAGCAGGTCATAGATCTTGCCCGAGCCGGCAAAGGCGGCGCCCAGGTCGTCGACGATGGTCGAGTCGATACCGTTGACGATGTTGTACTGGGAGTCTTCCACCCAGACATTGACGATGGTGCCGTCGGTGGCGGTCATCTGCTTGCGCAGCGTGGCGGGGCGCGTGGAACCGTCCGTGTGGTACCAGGACTTGGTCGCCCCCACGCCCGGGATCGCGACGGGCCGCGGCGCCGGCACGCCCAGGGTCTGGCGCAGCGGTTGCGCGGCGGCCACCTTCTCGGCCCAGCCGGTGCGGTTGAATTCGGCGATCTCGCGGCGGCGGGCTTCGGCCTCCGCGTCCGCGCTCAGCGCCTGCGGCGACAGGCGGGTCACCGTGGTGGCGTCAAGCATGCTGGCGGAGAGCCCGCTGGGCAGCAGCGCCAGGGTGTTGTTCAGGTTGGTCAGCAGCAGGGAGATCGAGGTGCCGGCCAGGCCCGAGATCGAGAACTGCACATCCTCCGACGCGCCGCCGGCGGTGTGGCCCCAGATGCCGGTGCCCGCGCCCGAGAAGGCGGCGCTGGTGGCGGCGCTGCATTGGGCGCCGCTGCACGCCTGGTCGAGGCCGGTCACCAGCACCGGCTGCGCCGGGGTCACGGGCGTGTTGGTGTCGCCGGCCTGCTGCTGCGTCGTGGTGGAGCCGGCATTGTCGCCGCCGCCGCCGCCGCAGGCGGTCAGCGCAAGCGCCGCCAGGACGGTCAGCGCGGGCAGGCCGCGCGAAAACAGGGACAGATCAGAACCACGCACTGCGAGGCGACGCATCAGGACACTCCCGAGAAAAAGGTGAGCCCCCGGCAGGGTGCCGGGGTGCGTCCTGTCTTAACGGCGGGTGTCGCCCGTGCTTTAGGGAATTGTCAGGATTTGTCGCGTTCTGTCGTTTTTGCCGCTTTGGCATCAGATCTGGCGGATCGGGGGTGCCGATCCTGCCGATCCGGTCAGTAGACTTCCGGCACGATCATCGCGTCCGGCACCGGCTGGCGCGTGTAGTCGGCGTGGCGCTCGCGCTCGGGCAGCACGATCACCGGCTGCGACGGCTCCACGTACGGCATCTGCCCCAGCAGGTGGCGAATGCAGTTCAGGCGCGCGCGCTTCTTGTCCACGGCCTGCACGATCCACCACGGCGCCTCCGGAATATGGGTGCGCTCGAGCATGATCTCCTTCGCCCGGGTGTAGTCCTCCCAGCGGCGGCGAGACTCCAGGTCCATCGGGCTCAGCTTCCACTGCTTGAGCGGATCGTGGATGCGGCTCAGGAAGCGCAGGTGCTGCTCCTCGTCCGAGATCGAGAACCAGTACTTGACGACCTGGATGCCCGAGCGCACGAGCATGCGCTCGAACTCCGGCACCGAGCGGAAGAACTCCTCGTACTGGTCGTCGGTACAGAAACCCATCACGCGCTCCACCCCGGCGCGGTTGTACCAGCTGCGGTCGAACAGCACCATCTCGCCCGCGGCCGGCAGGTGCGACACATAGCGCTGGAAGTACCACTGCGTGCGCTCGCGGTCGTTGGGCGCCGGCAGTGCGGCCACCCGGCACACGCGCGGGTTCAGCCGCTGCGTGATGCGCTTGATCACCCCACCCTTGCCGGCGGCGTCGCGCCCCTCGAACAGGATCACCACCTTGTGGCCGGTGGCCACCACCCAGCTCTGCAGCTTCACCAGTTCGCCCTGCAGGCGGAACAGTTCGCGGAAATACATGTGACGTTCAGCGCGCTCGTCCTCGCTGTCGGTCACGCCCGAGTTATCGCCGGGACCACCCGATTCGCGCGCCAGCAGGCTCTGGATCAGCGCGGGGTCCCGGTCTTCGAGCTCCAGTTCCAGTTCCTCGTCGTAGTAGTCCGCCACCTCGCGGTGGATGCGCCGGATCAGCGCTTCGTCGTTGTAATCCATGGCATTTCTCCGTCACGTCGCTGCATCGGCTATCGGCAAATATCGTACGCCTGACCCATGGCAATTGCATGAATTTGCGTGGTGCGGGTCACTCTGCCTGCTTGCGAAACGCCCACCGCCCGGCCAGCACCGAAAAGCTGCCCACTACCGCCACCAGCACCCAGAAGCCGTGCGGATGGTCGGCCAGCGGAATGCCGCCCACGTTCATGCCGAAGAAGCCGGCGACGATATTGATTGGCAGCGCCAGCACGGTCACCAGCGTCAGCGTGAACAGCGTGCGGTTGGTCTGCTCGTTGAGCTTGGCGGCGATTTCTTCCTGCAGCAGCTTGATCCGCTCCACCAATGCGGCCAGGTCATCAAGCACGAGCGAGAATTCCTCGGTGGATTCGCGCAGCGCCTGCAGATCAGCCTCGCGCAGCCAGGCCGGCGGGCGGTTCAGCAGGCGGAACAGCGCGCCGGGCTCGGGCGCCAGCAGGCGCTGCAGCCGCACCAGGCCGCGCCGCATGGCGCCCAGGTCGGCCCGGTTGCCCTGCAGCCGCTGGGCGAGCAGCCGATCTTCGATCTGGTCCACACTGACCCCGGTTTCACGCACGATCTGTACCAGCACGTCGGCCTGATCGCGCAGCAGATGCACGACGAGATCCAGCGGGGAGCGAAAGTCCTCACCCCGGCGCACGGCGGCGCGCAGCTTGTCCACCGAGCGCAGCGGGCGCATGCGGGCGGTCACCAGCAGGCGGTGATCGGCATTGGCCCAGAGGGTGGAGATGTCCGTCGAGGTCACGCCGAAGTTGTAGATCACGTCGTTGACCACGGCCAGCAGCGCGTCTTCCTGGCGCTCGATGCGCGTGGAGTGCGAGCCCTGGCGCAGCGCCTCGAAGAAATCGTCGGGCAGGCCGAGGTGGGTCTTCATCCAGCGCTCGCAGGCGCTGTGCGACAGGTTGAAATGCAGCCACAGGAACGGCCCGTCGTGGGGGCGGGCATGGGGCACCCCGGCATCCTGGCGCTGCAGCCAGGCCACCGCCTCGGTGGACGGAATCTCGCGCGGCGGCTGCCCCGGCTCGAACAGGAACCCGCTGACGAGCCCCACCGGATCGGAACCATAGCCGGATTCGACAATGCCGGATTGCATAAACCCCCTGTCCCTTCGTCGACGATCGACACGATGTGCGCCAGCGCGCGACGCTAGCACACCGGCGCGAAAAGTCGGTGACAGACCCCCCATCCCGCGCGAATCCGAATGCGCCGTATGCACTATAACTATCCCATCACCACAAAACCGGGCGCCCGATGCCCACCAGGAGGGGACATGTCGAGACAGATCAAGAACAAGGCCGAAGTCCGCGCGATGATCCGCGCCGAACAGGAGAAGCTGCCGGCGTGCAAGGGATGCTGCTTCGGCGATGTCTGTTGGCACGCGCCGGATGGGGACGGCTGCAACTGGAGCGTCTCGAAGATGGAGGGCGAGAGCGGCGCGGCCTGCCTCGAGGCGCTGGCGCCGAAGATCCGCGCGCTGCAGGAGCAGTTCAACATCGCCGAGGAATCGCCGCGCGGGTAAGGCGCGGCGCGGCCTGGCGGCCGTAAAGCGCGCCCGGGGCATCTTTCGGAAAGCCACGCGAAATAATCCCGGGCCGCGCCTGTTTTGGCGCGGAATTGCGCGTAAAGTGGGCCCATCCACTTTCCCGGAGGCGGCCATGGACACTTCACCGAGCGCCAGCTACAAAGGGTACGACATCTACCCGCTGGTCTACACACATGCCGCGACGCACGAATGGTACGAACGCCGCCCGGACCGCACCTACAGTGCCTCCGTGGTGATCTGCCGCGAAGGGACCGATCCGGTATCGGCCCTGGTGCGGGTCTTTCCGATGCTGGCCCGCCAGTGGGACAGCCTGGGCGGCGCACGCCGCGCGGCGGTACAGGCCGGCACCGAAATCATCGACGGGCACGTGCCCGGACAGTCGATCGTGGGGCTGTAGCCCCGCCCGTCCCTCCGTGACCTAATACCCGCCGCCTGCAAGGGGCGGCGAATCGGGCTACCCTGTCGGCCATCGCCTCTTTCGCGCGCCGCACAGGATTGCCATGACCCAAGCCCAACCCCTCCGTATCGACTTCGTTTCCGACATCGCCTGCCCCTGGTGCGCGATCGGCCTGTCCTCGCTCCAGGTCGCGCTCTCCCGCCTGGGCGACGCCGTGGATGCCGAGATCGTCGTCCACCCGTTCGAACTGAACCCGCAGATGGGGCCCGAGGGCGAGGACATCGTCGGCTACATCAGCAAGAAGTACGGCCGCACGCCGGCGCAGATCGCCGAGACCCAGGCGATGATCCGCGCGCGCGGCGCCGAGGTGGGCTTCACGTTCGGCCCGCGCGAGTGGGTCTACAACACCTTCGATGCCCATCGCCTGCTCCAGTGGGCGGGCCAGCAGGAGCCAGGCAAGCAACTGGCGCTGAAGGCGGCCCTGCTGCGCGCCTATCACGGCGAGGGCAAGGACCCAAGCGGCCACGCCGTGCTGGTGGAAGCCGCCCAGTCGGCCGGGCTCGACGCCGCCGCGGCGCGCGCCGTGCTGGACAGCGACGACTTTGCCGAGGAAGTCCGCGCCGAGGAGCAGCAGTCCCAGGCCATGGGCATCACGTCCGTGCCGTCGATCATTTTCGACAACCGCTACCTCGTCACCGGCGGCCAGGCGCCCGAGGCGTTCGAGCAGGCCATCCGGCAGATCCTGGCCGAGCGCGGCGGTGAAGCGCCCTCCACCTGATCGCCCTGCCCCTCATTTGTCTCGCGTGGACTCGCATTGACGCTTTTGAGTACACGCTTCTTGCGTTGGCGGTGTGACGCCAACGCGACACCCCTCTACGTCGCCCACACTTTCCCGTTCACATTTGCTAACTTTCACCCCCATTAAGTAGGGGCAGCCCTGCGCATCGACGATGCGGCCAGGGCGCCGGCCCATGTCAATACATGACGTTTGTCATGTACTTGTCATCGTTCCGGCGATAAACACGAGCGGCACCGAAGAGTGACCGCCGGCAGCAACGGGAAGATGTTCAACAAAAACGAAGGGGTCAACACCATGCAGGTCCTTACACCACGCCCTCAACCGGGGTGCGACGGGCATCGCGCCACGTCTCGCCGATCGCGTCTATCGCGCCTATCGCGTCTATCCGCCCTGTCCGTCTGCGTTTCCGCCGCCCTGCTGCTGGCCGCCTGTGGCGGCGGCGGTGACGGCGCGCCCTCGGGCACGCCGGCCGGCGATACCCTGGGCTACACGCCGCTGTTCTCGGCAGATACGCCGATGAACGAGCAGATCCAGTACCGCCAGCCTGACGGCACGCTGGTCACGATGATGGGCTCGCGCCCGACCGAGCGCCACGCGCGCGAGCGCGGCGAGGCGTGGGACGCCCCCGACGCAGGCCCGGGCCGCTACCTGACCTTCCCGACGTTCTACTTCCAGAACCGCACCTTCGGCCTCGAGATCCACGATCACGTGCCGGCCGGCATCTCGCGCGTGGACGTGTACCTGCGCGTGAACCAGGGCATCTTCGACGGCACCACGTTCAGCCTGTTCCGCAACATCCTGAACCCCGAGGTGCGCGACTACGGCTGGTCCCTGAACTACGGCTTCAACAATCCGAAGGAAGGCGGCCTGCCGATCTGCCGCGAAGCCCAGCCGAAGGAGGACTGCATGATGTCCTTCGACTCGAACTGGCGTACCGATCCGCACAGCCCGCTCAAGATCGGCGACAAGGTCGAGCTGGCGCCGGCGCCGCGCCTCAAGCGCGACCCGGTGGTGGACGGCGGCGGCAGCCGCTACTACTCGTTCGAGCAACTCTACGTGGTGGGCGTGGGCATGCGCCCGTGGTACGGCATCGCCCCGAACCTCGACTCGGAGCCACTGCCCGAAGAGACGCTGCTCGGCGGCCAGGCCAGCATCTCGTACAACTACTCCGAGGAGCCGATGCGCGTGTTCCAGCAGATGGCGAACAACATCGGCATCGTCAACACGCAGCGTTTCGTGGAGGGCCGCCGGCTGTTCCACACCTCGTTCCTGGACGGCAAGCACTCGGAGCACGACGCCGACAACCCGGTCTTCACGGCCCACATCGGCCAGCTCGGCCCGCGCTACAACCAGCCGCGCTGTATCGAGTGCCATACGAACAACGGCCGCAGCGTGGCCGCCGGCATCGGGGCGAAGCTCGACACCATGTCGATGCTGACCAACGGCGCCGATGGCAAGGCGGATCCGACCTACGGCTACAACGTGCAGCAGCACGCCCAGGACCCGACGGCGACGCCGTTCGACGTCACGCTCCAGGCGCTCGACAAGACCGTGCGCACGCTGCCTGACGGCGAGCGCGTGGAACTGGTGAAGCCGGTGTTCGCCTTCAAGGGCCCCACGCCCGCGCAGTTCTCCGCGCGGCAGGCGCCGCAGGTGATCGGCATGGGCCTGATCGAGGCGCTGGCCGAGACCACCATCCTGGCCCAGGCCGACCCGAACGACGCCAACGGCGACGGCGTGCGCGGCATCCCGAACTGGATCGTCGATCCGGAAACCGGCAAGACGCACCTGGGCCGCTTTGGCTGGAAGGCGTCGAAGGCCAGCCTGCGCCATCAGGTGGGCGATGCGCTGATCAAGGACATGGGCGTGACCTCGCCGACGTTCCCGACGCGCGGCTGCCAGCGCGGCGCGCCGGACTGCCGGAGCGCCTCGGCCACCTCGGTGACGGAGGGCGAACTGCAACGGCTCACGCACTACCTGTCGCTGATCGGCGTGCCGGCCCAGCGCAGCCTGCGCAGCGGCTTCCCGGACGGCATCCGCGTCTCGCCCGAGCATGACGTGGACCCGCCCCTGATCGCACGCGGCGCCGCCCTGTTCAACCAGGTCCGCTGCGTGGCCTGCCACACGGCGACGATGCAGACCGGCAATACGCACCCGTTTGCCGAGCTGCGCAACCAGACCATCCACCCGTACTCGGACCTGCTGCTGCACGACATGGGCCCGAACCTGGCCGACTCGCTGCGCGAAGCCAACGCCGCGCCGAACCTGTGGCGTACCGCGCCGCTGTGGGGCGTCGGCTCGCTGCGCTTCGTGCAGGGCGGCGACCAGAACGTGCGTCTGCTGCACGACGGCCGCGCACGCTCGATGCTGGAAGCCATCCTCTGGCACGGCGGCGAGGCCGACAGCAGCCGCACCCAGTTCGAGGCGCTGCCCAAGGCCGACCGCGACGCGGTGGTCGCGTTCCTGCAGTCGCTGTGATGTCGCTGTGATGTCGCTGTAGTGTTGCGGTAACAGCCGTTGAAGAAAAACCGGGGCCGCGTGCCCCGGTTTTTGCTTTTTTGCCTCGGGCCAGTCCGGCTAGGCCGTCTGCCGCGCGGGCACCGTGAACTGCACCACTGCCCCGCGCGGGGTGTTGGGGCTGGCCCAGAGCCGGCCGCCGTGCCCGTCGATGATCGAGCGGCAGATCGACAGCCCCATCCCCAGCCCGGTGTCCTTGGTGGTGTAGAACGGGGCGAACACGCGCTCGGCGCTGTCGGCGCCGAAGCCCGGCCCCGAGTCGCACACGGTCACGTTCACGCAGCCGTCCTCGGCGGACGCAGTGCGGATCACCAGATGCCGGCCGCCATCGCTGACGCCCCCCATCGCCTCCAGCGCGTTGATGATCAGGTTGAGCAGCACCTGTTGCAGTTCGACACGATCTCCCTCGACGTGGGGCAGACCGTCCGCCAGCGCCGTCTCCACCGTGGCAAGGCCCTTGGCGGCTTCGCCACGGGTCAGCTCCACCACCTCGCGGATCGCCGCGTTCATGTCCACCGGCTCCTTGCGGGGCGGCGACTTCTTGATCAACTGGCGAATGCGCCCCAGCACATCGCCCGCCCGGTTGGCGTCCTTGACGATGCGGGTCAGCGCCTCCCCCACCTCGTTGACATTGGGCGGCTGCGCGCCCAGCCAGCGCAGCCCGGCCTGGGCGTTGGTCACCGTCGCCGCAATCGGCTGGTTGACCTCGTGCGCGATCGACGCCGCCAGCTGTCCCATGGTCGCCACCCGGTTGGCGTGCGCCAGCTCGGTCTGCACCTCGCGGTAGCGCCGCTCGCCCTCGCGCACGCGCTCTTCGGCCTGCTTGCGCTCGGTCAGGTCAAGCACGAACGCCACGCCCTCCTGCCGGCCGGCGCCGAAGGAAGCCAGGCCGACGATGACCGGCACCCGCGTGCCATTCTTGCGGATGTACTCCTTCTCGAATGGCGCGGCGTGCCCGGACTGCTCGCACTGGGCCAGCGCACGTTCGCTGTCCGCGCGCATCTCCGGCGGGGTCAGGTCGCGCCAGCGCACCCGGCCGGAGACCAGATCCTCGCGCGCGTAGCCCACCATGCGCAGGAAGGCGTCGTTGGCTTCCAGCACGTCGCCGGCCACGTTCCAGACAATGATGCCGATGATATTGGCCTCCACCAGCCGCCGGATCTTCGCCTCCCGCTCGGCCACGTCGCGGTACAGCCGCGCGTTTTCGAGCGAGATGGCGGCCTGCGAGGCCACCAGCTTCAGCACCGCGATCCGTGCCGGACTGAACGCGCGCGCCGTGAGATTGTTCTCCAGATAGAGCGCACCAGTCAGCCGCGCCTGGTTCATCAGCGGCAGGCACAGGATCGAGCGGGCGCGATGCTGGCGCACATAGGGGTCGGTGGCGAACGGCGAATCGGCCGCCGCATCGTCCAGCACCACGCTTTCCCGGGTGCGCAGCACATGGAACAGCAGTGACTCCGGCAGCATCTCCGCGCTGGCCGGCACGTCGCGCAACTGAAGCTGGGTGGCATCCGTGCCGGTGGTGGCTTCCGCCGCCACCCGGTGCTCCCCCGCGCCCGACAGCACCAGCAAGCCGCGTTCGGCGCCGGCCTGCTCGATGGCCGTGCGCATGATCATGTCGATCAGGTTCTCCAGCACGATGTCGCCCGAGGCAGCCTTAGACACCTTGAGCACGGTCGCCAGGTCGAGGTGCTCCACCGGCGTGGCGATGGTGGTGGTCGGGCCGGGCACGGGGTCTTCGGTGCGCAGGTACGGATACTGGGCCTCCAGATGCCGCACCTTGCCATCGGCGCCCCAGCGCAGGTAAGCGTAGCGCGCATCCTGCAGGTAGATCCGGGCGATTTTCCCCAGCCCGCGCGCCGCGTAGAAGCGCGACGCCAGTTCGTTGGCCAGCGCCTCGATGTGGACGAAGCCGCTCGCCTGCGCCGCGTCGAGGGTTTGCTCGTAGCCATGCTCGGCATCCAACAGACGGCCTTCCACACGGGCGATCTCGGCGCCGACCAGCATGGCGCGGTCCGCGAAGTTCTCCGGGCAGTGCTCGGCCCAGTGCGCGAGTTGCCGGTGATGCGCGGCCAGCGCGTCCAGATGGGGCTGGCGCTCGTCCGCCGGGGCGCTGTCGCAGGCGGCGGCCTGGGCCAGCGCGGCGTAGCAGTGATATTCCGCCTCCTCGAAAAACGAGGACGAAGTCCAGAGCAGCGCCCGCGCCCGCGCGGCGGCGGCCATGGCGGTGACGTAATCACCACACAGGTAGCGCGCCTGGAGCTTGCGGGTCCAGTACCAGCACTCGGCCAGCGCGAGGTCCGGGCTGGCCGCCAGATGCTGTTCGACGCGCGCCTCCTCGAATGGCTCGCCATCCAGCCTGCCGAAGACCGGCGTCAGGCCGCGCAGCATGCGCACCAGCGCCAGCTGCGTGGCGATAAAGTCGATCACCAGCCCGAAGCGCACCTTTTCGGCGTAGGCCAGCCCGCGCTCGGCCTCCACCTGCACCTCGGCCAGCGGCTCGCCGGCAAAGATCATGTCCGAGTTGCGGCTGTTGCCCGCGTAGGCGCCGTACGGCAGGTCGCCGATGCGGTTCGCCGCCGCGAACGCGCGGCGCAGCAGCGGCTGGCACTCGCGCACCGGCCGCAGCCAGCGCATGACGAAGATCGAGAAACAGAGGTAGGTCTTGGCCTCGAAGCGCGTGAGGCCGCGCCGGTCCACCAGTTCGCAGCCCAGCTGGCCAAAGCGGAAGCCGGCCTGATAGTCGCCAAATCGCCGCCCGGCCACCCGGCCGACATTGGCGTAGAGCACGCAGGACGCATCGCAATTACCGCGCTCCATGCTGAGGCTGACCGCCTTGCAGATGGTCAGGCAAGCCAGGTTGGCATCGGTCTGCAGGGCGGGCGCGAACAGCTTGCTCAGCGCCTCCACGGTGCCGAGGGACGCCGCGTCGTCCATCAGCGGCAGGTCGATCAATGCCTCGATGGGGCGGTCGCCGAGGCGGGTCCAGATCTCGTCGTATTCGCGCCGGACGGCGTTGTCGTCCGGGTGAGGCGTCCATTCGATGCCGACATGCCGCAGGTAGTCCAGGCACACGGCCACCGCGCGGTCACTCTGGTCGAGCACGAGGCAGATGTCCATCTGGAGGCAGGCGACCCGGCCCTTCTCGACTGTGGTGGTGGCGCGCGGGGTCAGCGCGCCCAGGCGCGCGTCCGCGATATCCAGCTGGCCGGTCAGGAACTCGCATTCCACCCGGTGCTGCTCCAGCGCAAAGCGCAGCGCGTGGCGGTGCGCCCACCCTTCGTCGCCCAGCAGCTCCGCCCCCGTGCTCAGGTAGGCCAGCGCCGAGGCGTAGGCCGTGGAGGCTTTGGCGCGCTGCCCGGCCATCAGGTTCAGCGCCGCCAGCCGCTCGCGCTCGTCCGGCTCGGTCATCAGCGCCGCCCCGCGATTGAGCTGGCCGGCGATCTCGAAGATGGCCTCGTCGAGCGTCTCCGGCGGCGTCTGGGCGGCGAGCAACCGGCCCACGCGCAGATGGGCGGCGGCGCGCGAGGCTTCCGGAATCCGCAGGTAGGCCGCCTCATGGACCCGGTCATGCGCGAAGGCATAGGCGCCATCGGCCCGCTCGACCAGCTCCTGGCGGACGGCCTCCCACAGCGCCGCGTGGACCTGCGCGTCCGGCACGCCCAGCACGGTGCTCAGGGTCGCCATCTCGGCTACGTTGCCGAGGCAGGCCAGCTGCTGCAACGCCTGCTGGGTCTCGGCCGGCAGGCGGGCCAGCTTGCCGACCATCAGGTCCACCACGTTGTCGGTGTAGCCCTTGGCGTGGATGCGGTCGGGGTCCCAGGTCCACTGCCGCGCGTCGTGGTCGAAGGCCAGCAGGTCCTCCTCCACCAGCGCCTGCAGGAACTGGATCACGAAGAACGGGTTGCCGGCGGTCTTGTCCTCCACCAGCTGTGCCAGCGGCGCGATGCGCGCCCGTTCGCAATGGAGCGACTCGGCAAACAGCTGCTCGATGTGGGCGCGGCTCAGCGGCGCCAGCTTGATGTCATCGATCTTGACCCCGGCGTTGCGGATGGCCAGCAGCTTGCCGGTCAGCGGATGGGTGGCATCGACCTCGTTGTCCCGGTAGGCGCCCACCAGCATCAGGTGGCGCAGGTCGGAACGGACCAGCACATCCTCGATCAGGTCGAGCGTGGCGGCGTCCAGCCACTGGAGGTCATCGAGGAACAGCGCCAGCGGGTGCTCCGGCTGGGCAAACACGCCGATAAAGCGCCGGAACACCAGCAGAAAGCGCTGCTGGGCCTGCTGCGGCTCCAGGTCCGGCACCGGTTCCGGCTCGCCGATGATCAGCTTCAGCTCGGGAATCAGGTCCGTCACCAGCCGGGCGTTGGGCTCCAGCGCCTCCAGCAGCGCACCGCGCCAGCGCGCCAGCTCCGTGTCGGGCTTGCCGAGCAGCGTGCGCACCAGGCTCTGGAACGCCTGCACCAGTGTCGAGTACGGGATATCGCGCTTGTACTGGTCGAACTTGCCGGAGGCGAACAACCCGCGCGGCGGCACCAGCACCCGGTGCAGCTCGTTGACCACCGAGGACTTGCCGATGCCCGAGTAGCCGGACACCAGCACCAGTTCCGGCGTGCTGGTGCGGATGATGCGGGCGAAGGCCGAGAGCATGGTGTCGACCTCCTGCTCGCGCCCGTACAGCTTCTCGGGGATCATCAGGCGGTCGCGCGTGCCGTGCTCGTCGAGCGGAAAGTCCTCGATGCGGCGCTGGCGCTCCCAGTCTTCCAGGCAGCGCCGCAGGTCGTGCTCGACCCCGGCGGCGGTCTGGTAGCGCTCCTCGGCGGTCTTGGCCAGCAGTTTCATGACGATGCGCGACAGCGCGGCCGGCACGGTCTCCACCCGCATGCGGGGCGACGGCGGCATCCGGGCGATATGGCAGTGCACCCACTCCATGGCGTCCGTCGCCGTGAAGGGTAGCGCGCCGGTCAGCATTTCGTAGAGGGTGATGCCGAAGGCGTAGAGGTCGCTGCGCGAGTCGATCGACCGGTTCATCCGCCCGGTCTGCTCGGGCGCCATATAGGCCAGCGTGCCGGCGATGGTCTCGGGCGGTTCCGGGGCCTGGCGCTCGCGCGGCAGGCGCGAGGCGAGGCCGAAGCCGGTCAGCCGGGACTGGCCGTCGGCGCAGTTCACGAGGATATGGGTGGGCTTGAGGTCCTTGTGGACCAGACCGCGCTGGTGCAGCTTGCAGAGCGCCAGGGCGATGCCGGTGGCGTGGCGCAGGAAGGTGCCGGCATCCATCGGCGTGCCCAGCATCGCCGCGAGCGGCTCGCCGCCCGGATCGTCGAGCATCAGCACGGTCCGCCCGCCGTCGCGCAACAGCTCCAGCGGGCGCAGCGCCCAGGCGCCGTCCAGTTCGTCCCGGAGCGCGAACTCGTGCGCGAGGCGGTCCAGCGTGGCGGGCAAAGGGTGTTCCGCCGCCGGGCGTGCCAGCAGCACCGCGTGGCCGCCGCCCTCGCCCGGAAGCTGGTCTCGACAGAACACGCGTTCGCCGTCGTCCCACAGGACGTGCAGTCTGTTACCCATTGGCGCCGACAAACGTTATGGATCTGCGTCAGCATATACCAAGGTGAACCGGACGCCATGGGGTGTGCGCTGGCCGGTACAGCGGAACGCGCAGGCCAGCGGGGAGGCCGGGCCCGGCGTGATGGCGCATGCGCAATCGATCACATTTTGCGTCAGGCCGCCAGCCGCTCCGGGGCGGCGTCGCCTCCGGCCAGCTGGAGCAGGTCGAGCGCGCGGATCTGCTCGGTCATGAAATCGACGAACACCCGGATGCGCGTGGGCAGGTGCTGGCGGCACAGGTAGCTGATGTAGTGGCCCCGGTCGCTCGGCACATGCTGGTGCAGGGCCATGACCAGTTCCCCGCGCGCGAGGTAGTCGGACACCTGGTGCGCCGGCATCTGGGCGATGCCCCGGCCATCGCGCACGGCCTGGAGCACGAGGTCGGCATCGTTGAAGGTCAGCCGGGCGGTCGGCAGCACCTTGCGCAACTGGCCGTCCACCTTGAATTCCCACTCGGCCACCCGCCCGCCGGTAAAGCGCTGGTTGATGCAGTCGTGCTGGCCGAGTTCGTCCAGCGTGGCCGGCAGGCCGCGCTTCTGGACATAGGCCGGCGCCGCGCAGACCACCATCTGCATCGGAATCAGCTGCTTGGCGATGATGCTGGAGTCCTCGATATAGCCGTCGCGGAACGCCACGTCGACCTGGTCGGCAGCGAAGTTGGCGGGCCGGTCATCGAGCAGCAGATCCACCGAGATCTCGGGGTAGGCCTCGGAGAACTTGAGCAGCAGCGGCGCCACCACCTTGCGGCCGAAGCCCACGGTGGAGCAGACACGCAGCATGCCGCGCGGCGGGCCGTTGCGCAGGTCGAGCATGTCGTTCATGGCGCCGACGATCTGGGTCACGCCGAGGTTGCAGTTCTCGAAGAAGCGCTCGCCCTCGCGGGTCAGGTTCGTGGTGCGCGTGGTGCGCAGGAACAGGCGGGTGCTTAGCTGCTCTTCCAGTTTCTGCACGCTGCGGGAAACCGCCGAACGGCCGATGCCCAGCCGCTCGCCGGCGCGGACAAAGCTGCCCTCCGTGGCCACCGCCATGAACGCGATGATGCCGGCGTAGCTGGTGGCGAAGCAGCTGGACAGCGCGTCGGCGCGATTGGCCGTTCCCACGCGAAAACCACACTGAGATGTCACCGTCTGATGCATTTGATGGCCCCCCTATCAAGCGTGCCGGCAGTCTGCGGGTGCACTGCGCACTCGCACCGGCCATGACACAAGGTTACGTGCCGGAGGGGCGTAAAACTATTCTGCGGACGGGTAGCGGCACGTCCTACCTAGGATGCGCAACGTCATACTCGGGTATTACCCGAGGCCATCGGGCGAGGCGTAATACGTTTGTATAATGCTCCGCCGCAGGCATGAGCGCTACGCTGGAAACGTCAACACATTCATGCGCAGGTGCACGCCTGCCGCGTGCCATTTCCATCCCCAAGGGTCGAGGTCGATCTTTTGTCTTCTGATCAGATTGTGTCGATTGTCGACGATGAAGAGGCGGTCCGCCTCGCGACGGAGAGCCTGGTGCGCTCGTTCGGCAGGCAGACCCGCCTGTTCGCATCGGCGGAGGAGTTCCTGCAATCGGACCTGCTTGCCGTCACCGCCTGCCTGATCTCCGACGTGATGATGCCCGGCATGTCCGGCGTGGCGATGCATGAGCGCATCCTGTCGCTCGGCCATGCGCCGCCGACCATCTTCATCACCGCCTTCCCCACGGCAGACCTCAAGGCCCGCGCGGCCGAAAACGGCGCGCTGGCCGTGCTCGACAAGCCGGTGGACCCGGACGCCATCGCCCACTGGCTCAGCGTGGCGCTGGACCTGCCATCGTAAATCGACGAATTCTGGAGCGTTGCGCCCGCTCAGGCCGGCTTGTGCGGCTGCGGCTGGACGCCCAGTGCCTCGGCCTTGCGGACCAGATCGGCCACCGAGCGCGCGCCCATCTTCTTCATGACCCGGCCACGGTGGATCTTCACGGTGACTTCCGTGAGATCCATCTCATAGGCAATCTGCTTGTTCATCAGGCCGGCCACCACGAACACCAGCACCTCACGCTCGCGCGGGGTCAGCGATTCGTAGGCCGTGCGCAGGCCCGCCACCGACTGCTCGGCGGCCAGCCGCTCGCCGTCACGGGCCAGGGCGTTGGCCACCGCGTCCAGCATGTCCTGGTCGCGGAACGGCTTGGCGAAGAAATCGACCGCGCCAGCCTTCATGGCCTTCACCGTCATCGCAATATCGCCATAACCGGTCATGAACACGATCGGCATGCGCACGCCGCTCTTGGCGATCTGCTCCTGGAAGGCGAGGCCGCTTTCGCCGCGCAGCCGGACATCGAGAATCAGGCAGCTTGGCGCGTCATGCTTGGTAAAGGCCAGGAATTCCTGCGACGATTCGAAGGTCTCCACGCGCAGGCCGGTGGAGCGCAGCAGCCCGCTCAGGGCGAGCCGGACCGCCTCGTCGTCATCGACCACGTAGACCACGCGCTCCTTGCTGTCCCGCGGGCTTTGGGCCAACGTCGATTGCGACCACGCACTCATCTTGCCTCCTGGGATTACTACCGCCTGTCACCTTCGCTCTTCTCGCTATTGTAGGAGATTTACTATGTGCAGGCGTTGCCGCACGGGTGTTCCCGGGCGGGGGCCGCAGACGCAAAAAAGGCCCCGTGACGGGGCCTTTTCCTACCGCCTTCGTGACGAATTTGTCACGCTTGCGGAACCTGGATTCAGGCGAAGTTCTGCGACGCGAAGTCCCAGTTCACCACGTTCCAGAATGCCTCCACGTACTTCGGACGGGCATTGCGGTAGTCGATGTAGTAGGCGTGTTCCCACACGTCGCAGGTCAGCAGCGGCTTGGCGTCAGTGGTCAGCGGCGTGGCGGCGTTGGAGGTGGAGACCAGGTCCAGCGAACCGTCGGTCTTCTTCACCAGCCAGGCCCAGCCGGAGCCGAAGGTGCCCACGGCGGTCTTGGTGAACTCTTCCTTGAACTTGTCGAACGAACCCCACTTGGCGTTGATGGCATCTGCCAGCGCACCGGTCGGCTGGCCACCGCCGTTGGGCTTCATCGATTCCCAGTAGAACGTGTGGTTCCACACCTGGGCAGCGTTGTTGAAGATGCCGCCCGACGACTTCTTCACGATGGCTTCCAGCGTGTCGTTCTCGAACTCGGTGCCCTTGATCAGGTTGTTCAGGTTCGTGACGTAGGTCTGGTGGTGCTTGTCATGATGGAACTCCAGGGTCTCCTTGGAGATGTGCGGAGCCAGGGCATCATGCGCGTACGGGAGCGGGGGGAGCTTGTGTTCCATTGTTCTGTCTCTAGGTTTGGGGTGGGGAGTTGCCGATTGTAGGTGACTTGCCAGACCCGCGCAAACGCGGGCGGAATGCCCCCTGGACTCATGTTAGTTTGCGCGGAAGACAATGGCGGGTCGATTGAGAATCAGTCCCATCCCGGCCCGGCAGGACTCAAAATGCCGCCAGCTTGGCCTGCACGCCGGCGATCTCCAGATCCGCCACGCCGTCGGCCAGATGCGCCTCCACCACGCTGCCGGCGCGCAGTTCGGCCGGCGAGCGCAGCGCCCGGCCACGCTGGTCCAGCAGCACCGCGTAGCCTCGCTCCAGCGTGCGCTGCGGCGCCAGCAACTCCAGCGCGCCGGCCACGCGGCCCAGCCGCTGGCTCTCGCGCTCGTGGCGGCGCACGGCGGCGGCTTCCAGCCGCGCGGCCAGCCGGCCCAGGTCGGCCTGCGCAGCCGCCACGTCGGGGCGGCACGCGCGCCAGCGCATCGCCAGCACGTCCTGCCGATGGCGCTGCGCGGAGACCGTGTCGCGCAGGGCTGCACGCAAGTGCCGGGCCAGATTGTCGACCCGGGCGCGCCGCTCCTGCAACTGCGCCTGCGGGCTGCGCAGCCGCCGCGCCAGCCATTCCAGGTGCTGCGCGCGGCGTTCCATCTGCCGGTCGAGGGATTGCGCCAGCGCATCGCGCGCGCGGCGCACCGCCTGCAGCAGGTGCGCGCGGTCCGGGCTGACCAGTTCCGCCGCGCCCGTGGGCGTGGGGGCGCGTACATCGGCCACGAAGTCGGCAATCGTGAAATCGGTCTCGTGGCCCACGCCGGACACCACCGGCACCGCACTGCGCGCAATCGCGTGCGCCACCACTTCCTCGTTGAACGACCAGAGATCCTCGATGCTGCCACCGCCCCGGCACAGGATCAGCACGTCGCATTCGCGCCGCGCACTGGCAATATCGAGCATGGCGGCGATCTTCTCCGCCGCGCCGGCGCCCTGCACCGGCACCGGATAGACGATGACCGGCACATGGGGCGCGCGGCGCTGGAGCGTGGTCAGCACGTCGCGCATGGCCGCGGCCTGGAGCGAGGTGATCACGCCAATCGTGCGCGCGTGGCTCGGAATGGGTCGTTTGCGTTCGGTATCGAACAGACCGGCCTGGGCAAGTTTTTCCTTGAGACGCAGGAAAGCCTCGTAAAGATTGCCCATGCCGGCGCGGCGCATCGCCTCCACGCCCAGTTGCAGCTCGCCGCGCGCCTCGTACATCGACACCAGCGCGCGCACTTCCACCGCCTCCCCTTCGCGCGGGGCGAAATCCACGTGCTGGTTGCGCCCCCGGAACATCACGCAGCGGATCTGCGCGCGGGCGTCCTTGAGCGAGAAATACCAGTGGCCGCTCGCCGCACGCGTGAAGTTTGAGATTTCTCCCCGCACCCAGGCCAGCGGAAAGCTGCGCTCGAGCACGCCGGCAATCGCATGGTTCAGTTCGCTGACCGGGATCACCTCTCGGGTCCGCGCGGGCATGGCGGGCGGCAGGTTGCGCGGAACGTTCTCAAAGTCGGGCATGGCGCACGGCCGCACAGGCGGCGTGGAATGGACATGTCCACAGCATACCCGCTGTGTCAAGTGGTTCACCCCGCGCCGTGGTGATCGCTCGGATTGCCGCATCCATCCGTACAAGCCTTTGATTCTTATGAGGAATCGGGTCGGACCAAAAAACAGGCAATGTAAGAGAAAACCTTACGCGTCAACGACTTACGGCCAGCGACCGCATCTTGTTCACAAAGTTATCCACAGAAGTTCTGGATAATCGATTTGTCAAGCGTTTTGCCTGTGGAGAACTTCTGTCGCTGCGCGCGGCTTGCGCTACAGCAACAGGTGGCGGGAATGGTGTCGCCCCACCCTCACCGCAATGCCGCAGCGCACCAAAACTGCCTGATTTTTCAGCAATCGCAGGGAAACCTATATCGATCAATGACTTAGACCGCTTGTCCGGCGCTTATCCACAGCCGATCCACAGTACTGTCCCGCATCCATGTGGAAAGCGGTCGACTTTCGTCGCGCGGTCGGTGCGAGGGGCCGCTTCGGCCACCTTCCTCCCCCCAATCACGCGTTTGCCCGGTTTTTAGGCAGGACCTCGATCCCCGTTATGGATCAACGGCTTAGGCCGCTTCTCAGAACGCTGTCCACAGCGGGTCCACAGTCCTGTCCCGCCCGGCTGTGGACAGTGGCGCCGCGCCGGCATCCGCGCTCCCGCGCCGCCGGGGTGCATCGCGCACCCGCGGCGTTTGCCTGCTTTTTATGCAACACTCCGGACACCCTTTCCAATCAAGGGCTTAGCCCGCTTTTCAGGCAGCTTTCCACAACCCGTCCACAGCACTGTCCCGCGCCAATGTGGAAAGCCGCACAGACAGCCGCACAGACAGCCGCACAAGCCGCCTGGGGCGGGCCGATGCGCGCCTGAGACAGCACGCGCGCGAGTGTCTTGCCGCGCGCCGAGGGGCGGGTTAGAGTGGCGCCTGCATTTTTCGAGCATTGCCGCGGCGCGCCGGTCCATCGGTGCGCAACAAAGGCTGCCGCGCATTGGCGGTACCGCACCGGTACCTCGCTGTCCGTTTCGGGTCTGTTGGTTCTGTAGATTTCGGGGGTCCACGTGTTTTCCATCATTCAAGCGGCCGGCTGGCCGATCTGGCCACTGCTGCTCGCCTCGATCATTGCCCTCGCGCTGATCGTCGAACGTTTCCTCACCCTCAAGCGCAGCAAGGTGCTGCCGGCCCGCCTGTACGAGGAGGCCCTGTCGGCCGCCCAGCAGCGCAAGGCCACGCCCGAGGTGGTGAACAATCTCGAAAAGAATTCCCCGCTGGGCCGCGTGCTGGCCGCCGGCCTGCGCCATGTGGTGCTGCAGCCGCATACCTCGCGCGATGCCGCCAAGGATGTGGTCGAGGAAGCCGGCCGCGCCGTGGCGCACGAGCTGGAGCGCTACCTGAACGCGCTCGGCACGATTGCCTCGGTGGCCCCGCTGATGGGCCTGCTCGGCACCGTGATCGGCATGATCGAGATCTTCGGCAGCCAGGGCGGCACCGGCGCCAACCCCGAGCAACTGGCACACGGCATCTCGGTGGCGCTGTACAACACCGCTTTCGGCCTGATCGTGGCCATTCCGGCGCTGATCTTCTGGCGCTACTTCCGCCGCCGCGTGGACGACTACGTGGCCGAACTGGAATTCCGCGCCACCACGTTCCTCGACGCGATCCTGCCCCAGCGGCGGGCCTGAGCCGCGGGGGGCCGCCATGCATTTCCGTTCCCGCCAGCGGCGCGAGGAGCCCGAGATCAACCTGATCCCGCTCATCGACGTCCTGCTCGTGATCCTGATCTTCCTGATGATCACGACCACCTATTCGCGCTACACCGAGCTGCAGATCCAGCTGCCGACCGCCGACGCCGAGCGGGCCCAGCAACGGCCGAGCGAGATCGTCGTGTCGGTCTCGGCCCGTGGCGTCTACTCGGTCAACAAGCAGGTGCTCGAACAGAAGGACGTGACGAGCCTGGCCGACCAGCTGCGCAACGCGGCCGGTCCCATCGGCAATGGCCCGCCGCCCGTGGTCATCGTCAATGCCGATGCCCAGGCGAGCCATCAGGCCGTTATCAATGTGATGGAAGCCGCACGTGTGGCCGGTCTGTCGCGCCTGACCTTTGCCACGCAGAGCACCCAGCCGCGCTGACCTGAGGTTGCATCCCCAGCGGCCCACGCCGGCGGCGCCGGGCCGCTGGTGTACCTGGTGTACCATCCGCACCGGGCTTGCGGCGTGCGCCGCGCAATGCCCATAATGTCTGCATACTGATCGATGGGGCGCCAGCCGGCGCGCCGTTGCCGAATTCCGTCCGCCCTATCGTCGCCTCCGCCGCCCGCATGCCCGCTCCCCGACACGCCGTAGCCGACTTCGTCACCGCCCAGTGGCAGCGCCGCGGCTGGTTCGCGTGGCTGCTGTGGCCGGCCTCGCTGCTGTTCGGCCTGATTGCCCGGGTGCGCCGCCACGGCTACCTCAACGGCTGGTTCCAATCCACGCGGATGCCGATGCCGGTGATCGTGGTGGGCAATGTCACGGTGGGCGGCACCGGCAAGACGCCGGCCGTGATTGCGCTGGCGCGCGCGCTGACCGAGGCGGGGCTGCGGCCCGGCGTGGTCTCGCGCGGCTATGGCGTGTCGCTGAAGCATCCGCGCCGCGTGAAACCCACCTCGCAGGCCAGCCAGGTGGGCGACGAACCGCTGCTGATCGCGCGGGCCACCGACGTACCGGTCTGGGTCTATCCGGACCGCGCGCTGTGCGCGCAGACCATGCTGGTGTCCCACCCCGGCGTGAACGTGCTGCTGCTCGACGATGGCCTGCAGCACTACAAGCTCCAGCGCGACTTCGAGATCGTGATGTTCGACACCCGCATGGGCGGCAACGGCATGCTGCTGCCGGCCGGCCCGCTGCGCGAGCCGCTGACCCGCCCGCGCGACGCCACGCTGATCAACGACCCCCACTTCCGCGCCACGCCGGACAAACCCGATGTCTACGGCATGCGCCTGGAACTCGACGATGCCTGGCAGCTGAGCGACCCGGCCATGGTGCGCCCGCTCTCCGCCTTCGCGGGGCGGCGCGTGCTGGCCGCGGCCGGCATCGGCAATCCGGAACGGTTCTTCGCCAGCCTGCGCGGCGCCGGGCTCCAGCCTGCCACGCTGCCGCTGCCGGACCACTACGACTTTGCCGAGGACCCGTTCGCGGACCACCCGGCGGCGCTCGATGCCGACGTCATCCTGATTACCGAAAAGGATGCCGTAAAATGCGACCGCTTCGACGACCCGCGCATCTGGGTCGTCCCCACCACGCCCGTGATCGACGCGGGCCTGATCGACAAAATCCGCCGCGCCGTGCAGGCGCGCAACCCGGCTCTCGCCACGCCCGTCACCGTGGGGCAAGCCGCCCCCGCAGCAAACGGGGCGACGACCGGGCTCGACAAGGAATCCCACGATGGACAACCGGCTGCTTGAAATCCTCGTCTGCCCGCTCTGCAAGGCCAAGCTCGAATACGACCGCGCCGCGCAGGAACTGATCTGCCACGCGGACAAGCTGGCCTACCCCATCCGCGACGGCATTCCGGTCATGCTGGCCGATGAAGCGCGCCAGACCGTGCCGGGCCGCGTGGTGCCCGTGGAGCCGTCCGCCCCGGCCGCTGGCAACTGAGTTTTCCCGCGATGAGCATTCCCGCCTTTACCGTCGTGATTCCGGCCCGGCTCGCCTCGACGCGCCTGCCGAACAAGCCGCTTGCCGATATCGGCGGGCACCCGATGATCGTGCGCGTGGCCGAACGCGCCCACGCCTCGTCCGCGCGCCGTACCGTGGTGGCCACCGATGCCGCCGCCGTGGCCGAAGCCTGTGCCGCGCACGGTGTGGAGGCGGTGATCACGCGCGCCGACCATCCGTCCGGCACCGACCGCCTCGCCGAAGTGGCCACCCTGCTGGGCCTGGCCGACGACGACATCGTGGTCAATGTGCAGGGCGACGAACCGCTGATCGACCCGAACCTGATCGACGAGGTGGCGCTGTATCTGGCCGCCCATCCCGATTGCGCGATCGCCACGGCGGCGCATCCGCTCGATGACGTGGCGGAGGTGTTCAATCCGAACGTGGTGAAGGTGGTGTGCGACAACCTCGGCCGGGCGCTGTATTTCTCGCGCGCGCCGATTCCGTGGGCGCGCGACGCCTGGACCGCCGTGCCCACGCAGCCGGCGGCCAGCGCCACCGTGCCGCTGCCGGCCATGCCGGTGCTGCGCCATATCGGCCTCTATGCCTACCGGGCTGGCTTCCTGCGCCGGTTTCCGACGCTGGCCGTCGCCCCGATCGAGCAGACCGAGGCCCTGGAGCAGCTACGCGCGATGTGGCACGGTGAGCGGATCGGTGTGCTGGTGACGGCGGCGGCACCCGCCCCCGGCGTGGACACCCAGGCCGACCTCGAACGCGTGCGTGCCCTGTGGGCCGGCAGCGTGGCGCAGGAAGGTCCGTGACAGCATTCCTGCACGGAAGTTCATACTGCTGCAACCTGAACGGAATCCGAACCGTACTGCCCGTGGCATAATGCTTGCCGATACAGAGCCCGTGGGCGCGTGTGCAACGCGTCCGCACAAGGCTCGGTGGGGAGATAGAGAAAGCGAGCCAGACCGTGAGCCCCGCTGCCATTCGGCAGCCGAGTGCGCCCGGGCGCCAACCAAGACGTGACGCCGGCATTACCCGCCGGCGTAAGTCCTGCGTCAAGTTGCGGCGTTACCCTCCTTCGATACCCCCGCAAGACCGAATTCAAATTGTTCTGAGGACCCGTAAATGCGTTTGATCCTGTTGGGCGCACCTGGCGCCGGCAAAGGCACGCAAGCCAAGTTCATCTGCGAAAAGTTCGGCATTCCGCAAATCTCCACGGGCGACATGCTGCGCGCCGCGGTGAAGGCCGGTACGCCGCTGGGCATCGAAGCCAAGAAGGTGATGGACGCGGGCGGGCTGGTGTCCGATGACATCATTATCGGCCTGGTGAAGGACCGTCTTAAGGAGTGCGACTGCGAAAAGGGCTATCTGTTCGATGGCTTCCCGCGCACCATTCCGCAGGCCGAGGCGATGAAGGAAGCCGGCGTGGCCATCGACTACGTGCTGGAGATCGACGTGCCGTTCGACGCCATCATCGAGCGCATGAGCGGCCGCCGCGTGCACGTGGCCTCGGGTCGCACCTATCACGTCAAGTTCAACCCGCCCAAGCAGGACATGCTGGACGACGTGACCGGCGAAGCGCTGATCCAGCGCGACGACGACAAGGAAGAGACCGTGCGCAAGCGCCTGGACGTGTACTCGCAGCAGACCCGTCCGCTGGTCGACTACTACTCGAACTGGGCCGCCAACGGTGATGCGTCGGCCAAGGTGTCGCCGCCCAAGTACCGCAAGATCGTGGGCGTGGGCGATGTGGACAAGATCACGGCCTCCGTGTTCGAAGCGCTGAAGTAAGCGCGCCACACCGCTGCACCCGAAAAGAAAAGGCGACCTCCGGGTCGCCTTTTTTCGTTCGTGCCTTCGTTTTTTCTCCCCCGGCTTTCCCATAACGCTCAATTTACGTTAACGTAAACGGCAATCTGACCACAGCAAACCAAGGAGACAGGCGGATGGACATCCAGAACAACGTATTCATTGTCACCGGCGGCGCATCGGGGCTGGGCGCGGGCACCGCGCGGATGCTGGCGCAAGCCGGTGGCAAGGTCGTCATCGCCGACCTGAACGAGGCGGCTGGCACCGCGCTGGCCGAGGAACTGGGCGGCCAGTTCGTGAAGTGCGATGTGGCGTCCGAAACGGATGGCCAGGCGGCTGTCGATGCGGCGCTGAAGCTGGGCCGGCTGGCCGGGCTGGTCAACTGCGCGGGGATCGCCGTGGCGGCCAAGACGGTCGGCAAGGATGGCCCGCACCCGCTCGCCTCGTTCGAGAAGACCGTGCGTGTGAACCTGATCGGCACGTTCAACATGATCCGGCTGGCCGCCGCCGCCATGGTGCGCAACACGCCGGACGCCGATGGCGAGCGCGGGGTGGTCATCAACACCGCCTCCGTGGCGGCGTTCGACGGGCAGATTGGCCAGGCGGCCTACGCGGCGTCCAAGGGCGGCGTGGTCGGCATGACGTTGGCCATCGCCCGCGACCTGGCGCGCGACGGCGTGCGCTGCATGACCATCGCCCCGGGCCTGTTCGAGACCCCGATGCTGATGGGCATGCCGCAGGAAGTGCAGGACGCGCTCGGCCGGATGGTGCCGTTCCCCCCGCGTCTGGGCCGCCCGGCGGAATACGCGAAGCTGGTGCACGCCATCGTCGTCAATACGATGATGAACGGCGAGGTGATCCGCCTCGACGGCGCGATCCGGATGCAGCCGAAGTAAGTAACAGCGCTGCTACGCCGCCGGCAGCAGCATGCCGAGCATCAGGCCCGGCGCGGCCGGCGGCACCATCGTCAGTTGTTCGAAGGCAAGCAGGCCGCGCGTCGGGTGATGAAACCCGCGCCGGCCGCCCTGGCGCTCCTCCACATCCTGCGAGGCCCAGGCCGTGCGAAACGCCGCGCTCTCCGCCCGCAATCCCTCCACCAACGCCCGCGTCGGCGGGTCTTCGGCATGGCGCAGGCTGTGCACGCGGAACTCCGCCACCAGCCGCGCCGCCCGGTGCGGCCAGTCCTCGACCAGCGCCTGCAAGGCCGGCGACAGGAACATCGCGCGCATCAGGTTGCGCTCCGTACTGGCCGGATCGAGCCAGCCGACAAACAGGTTGGCCGCCGCCGCGTTCCACGCCAGCGCATTCCATTGCCGATCGAGCAGATAGGCCGGCCCGGCGATGGCGTGCACGCTGGCCAGCAGCGCGGGCGGCACGGCCGGCTCGGCGTCATCGCGCGGCGCGGGACGCCCCGCCAGCGCGAACAGGTAGGCGTGCTCGGCGCGCGAGAGCCGCAGCGCCAGGGCCAGGCTGGTCAGCGCGCGGGCGGACATCGACACCGGCCGGCCCTGCTCCAGCCACGTCACCCAGGTGGCGCTGAGACCGGCCAGTTGCGCCACTTCCTCGCGGCGCAGGCCCGGCGTGCGGCGCCGACGTCCGGGCGGCAGGCCCACATCGGCAGGGGTGAGGCGCTCCCGGTGGGCGCGCAGGAAGGCGCCGAGTTCGGCTTCGCGCGATGAGGGTGTCGATGGCTCGGACATAGTGGTGCTTCTTATACCAGGATAAATTGGTCACTTGTACCGGGAAAACGTGCCGTCTACAGTACGTGAACCCTTGGGCCCAAGGCAAGTTTTCTCCCGTCCAAATAGAACAATGAGGCACCCCATGCAGCAGCAGGAACTCGTCGCGGCGCAGTTTGGCGCCACCGCGCAGGCTTATCTCACCAGCGCGGTCCACGCCCAGGGCGCGGATCTCGACCAACTCAAGGCCGCCCTCGCCCACCTGAAGCCGGTGGGCCACAGCCGCGTGCTCGACCTGGGCTGCGGCGCCGGCCATGCCAGCTTCGCGGCGGCGACGCAGGCCAATACGGTGGTGGCGTACGACCTGTCGCAGTCCATGCTCGACGTGGTGGCAGGCGCGGCACGTGAGCGAGGACTGACAAACATCACCACGCAGCAGGGCGCGGCCGAGACGCTGCCGTTCGCCGATGCCAGCTTCTGCGCCGTGGTCTCCCGCATGAGCGCCCATCACTGGCGTGACGTGCCCGCCGCGCTGCGCGAGATCCGCCGCGTGGTGAAGCCGCAGGGCAAGCTGGTGATGATCGATATTGCCGGCGCCGACGATCCGCTCTGCGATACGTGGCTCCAGTCGGTGGAGTTGCTGCGCGATCCGTCACACATCCGCGACTTTTCGCCCACGCAGTGGGCGGCGCTGTGCGAGGCGGCGGGATTCGACGTGACGGTGTCGCCGGTCTGGCGCATCGAACTTGATTTCGATACCTGGGTGGCGCGCATGCGCACGCCCGAGGTGGCGGTGGCCGCCATCCGCCATCTCTGGCAGCAGGCACCCGCCGAGGTGCGCGAGCGCTACCGGGTACAGCCGGACGGCGGCTTCTCGCTGGAGGCGGTCATGGTGACCGCCACGCCGCGCATCGGATAAGGCTGTTAACTAATTAGTCAGTACCGCTTCGGCTGGAATCGGCAGCGTCTGGACCATCTGCCAGACCGCTGCCGCCGCCGGCGAGAGCGAGCGATCCTCGCGCCGGACCATGACGATGCTGCGCTCCTCACGCGGCGTGAGCGGGCGCGACACCAGCGGCGACGCCTCCGGCAGCGGCAGCGAGAACGACGGCAGCACCGACGCCCCAATCCCCGCCTCCACCATCCCGAACACGCTGGCCGAATGGCCCAGCTCCTGCACCACATGCGGCGCCACGCCATGGCGCGCGAAGATCCGGTCGATCAGCGGCCGGCTGCCGGACGCGAAATCGAGCAGCACCAGCCGCTGGCCATGCAAGGCGGTCCACGAGACCGATTCGACGCCCGCCAATGGGTGATCCCGGCGACATACGAAGCAGAACGGATCGGTGGCCAGCGGGGCGATAGTCAGCCCTTCCCGCGCCATCGGATCGATCAGCACGCCGAAGTCCACCGCACCGGCGCGGATCTGCTCCAGGCCATCGGCCTGCACGTTGTCGCGCACGAACAGCCGGATCTCAGGGTATTGACGTGCGCATTCCGCCACATACATCGGCATCAGGCGGGCGGAGATGGTGGGTGCACTGGCGATCACCACGCGGCCCCGGTAGCGCTCGCCCAGTTGGCGGGTTTCTTCGAGGGTGTCGTCCAGCTGGCCGAGCAGCCGCTCCAGCGCCGGCACCAGCGCCGTGCCGGCATCGGTCAGCACCACCTCGCGCGTGGTGCGATCCAGCAGCCGCACGCCAAGTGCTTCCTCAAGCTCAGCCACGCCCCGGCTTACCGCCGGCTGCGTGAGGCCGACGGCATCCGCCGCCCGGCTGAAACTGCCGTGCGCCGCCACCGCCAGAAAGACCCGCAACTGCCGCAATGTGTAATTCATGCAACGATCAGATGAATCAATACGATAAATGAATTTGCATTCTAGACGCCGTTCGCGTCCAATACCAAGCGGAAACCCTTAGGCACTATCCCCAATGTCCGCCATCCTCACTCCCTTCAAAAAGCTCTACGACCTGATCGACGGCTTCGTCCTGATCATGCTGACCGCGATTGCGGTGGCGCTGATCGCCCCCGAGGTCGGCACCGGCGACGGTCCGCTGCACCTTGGCATTGTCACCAACCTTGGCGTCGCGCTGGTGTTTTTCCTGCACGGCGCAGCGCTCTCGCGCGACAAGCTCGTGGCCGGCGCGCGTCACTGGCGCCTGCACGTGTTCGTCCAGGCGTTCACCTACGTGGTGTTCCCGGTGGTGGGCGTGGTGCTGATGTTCGCGCTGCGCGACAAGCTGCCGGCAGACCTGCTGCTCGGCGTGTTCTTCCTGTGCGTGCTGCCGTCCACGGTGTCCTCGTCGGTGGCCATGACGTCGATGGCGCGCGGCAACGTGCCGGGCGCCATCTTCAACGCCACCATCTCGGGCCTGATCGGCATGGCGCTCACGCCACTGCTGATGGGCCTGGTGATCAGCGCCTCGGGCACCGGCAACATGCCGCTGGGCCGCGCGCTGACCGGCGTGGCGCTGCAACTGCTGCTGCCGTTCGCGCTGGGCCAGCTGGCCCGTCCGCTGATCGGCAACTGGCTGGCCAAGAAGAAGCAGATCACCAGCAAGATCGACCGTGGCGTGATCGTGCTGATCGTTTATTCGTCGTTCTGCGATGCCACGGCCGCCGGCCTGTGGCACCAGTACCACTGGCAGACCATCGGCGCGGTGATGGGTATCGCGGCGATCCTGCTGATCGTGGTGCTCGGCGCCACCACCTTCGTTGCGCGTCGCCTGGGTTTCTCGGTGGAAGACGAGATCACCGCGGTGTTCTGCGGCTCGAAGAAGAGCCTGGCGAACGGCATCCCGATGGCCAAGATCCTGTTCGCGGGCCATCCCGCGCTGGGCCTGCTGGTGCTGCCGCTGATGGTCTACCACCAGCTGCAACTGATCGTCTGCTCGGTGATCGCCGGCCGCTACGCCAGCCGCAACGACGCCCCGGAGGCGCGCGGCACGGCTCGCGCGTAAGCCTCTTCCGCATGACAAAAGCGGCGCCCTCGGGCGCCGCTTTTTGTTTTCGGACCAGCACGAAAAGGCTTACACCGACGGATTCTTCGCCAACGGCGGGTTCTTCGCGAAGTACGCCTTGATGCCGCGCAGGATGGCGTTGGCCAGCTGCTCCTGGTGCGCGTCGTCGTTGAGCTTGCGCTCCTCTTCCGGGTTGCTGATGAAAGCGGTTTCGATCAGGATCGACGGAATGTCCGGGGCCTTGAGCACGGCAAACCCGGCCTGCTCCACGCTGCCCTTGTGCAGCTTGTTGATGCCGCCGATCTCGCCCAGCACGGCCTTGCCGACCTGCATGCTGTCGTTGATCTGCGCCGTGGTGGAGAGGTCCAGCAGCACGCGCGCCACCTGGGCATCCTTGTTGCCCATATTGGTCCCGCCGATCAGGTCGGCGTTGTTTTCCTTGTTGGCGAGCCAACGGGCGGCCGAACTGGACGCACCCCGCTCGGACAGCGCGAACACGGACGCCCCGCGCGCCTCGGGCGACAGGAAGGCATCGGCGTGGATCGACACGAACAGGTCGGCCTGCACGCGCCGCGCCTTCTGCACGCGCACGTTCAGCGGCACGAAGAAGTCCGAGTCGCGCGTCATCATCGCGCGCATATTGGGCTGGGCGTCGATCTTGGCGCGCAGCCGGTGCGCGATCTGGAGCACCACGTCCTTCTCGCGCGAGCCGGCCGCGCCAATGGCGCCGGGGTCCTCGCCGCCGTGGCCGGGGTCCAGGGCCACGGTCAGCAGGCGGCGCATCTTGAACTGGCTGGGCGGCGGCACATTGGTCTGGGCCATCGGCGGCGGCACCGGCGGCGCCGAGGGGGCGGAAGGGGACGAAGGCTTGGGCCTCACCTGCGCGACAGCGGGCGGCGGCGCCGTGGTGGCGGGCGGCAGCTGGTCCTTGTCATCGAACTTGCGCACCAGCGCGCCAATCGCATCTTCCTCGGCCCCGGGCGGCGCGCCGGCCACGCCCTCGCTGCCTGCCGGCGGCGGGTTCTGGGCGAAGCGGCGCTGCTTGTCCTCGGTATCGCGCACCAGCTTCCAGAGCGGATCGGGCGGATTCACCGGGTAGAGATCGAACACGAGCCGGTTGCGGTAGCTGCCGATCGGGGCCAGCGTGAACACCTGCGGCGAGACGTCTTCCTTGAGGTCGAACACCATCCGCACCACGCGCGGCCGGTTCTGGCCCACGCGCACGGTCTGGATATAGGGGTCGTTGGTGCTGATCTTGGCCACCAGCTCGCGCAGCGTGGGCGAGAGGTCGAGGCCGTCGATATCCACCACCAGACGGTCCGGGCTGCGGATCATCTGGTGCTGCGCGGCCAGCGGCGCATCGGACTCGATGGTCACGCGCGTGTAATCCTCGGCGGGCCAGACGCGCACGGCCACGATGCCGGCGCCGCGCGCGATCTGCGGGCCGACGAGGGTCAGCACCACCGTGCCGGCGCCCAGCCGCGCAGCCTGCGCCATCCACTTGCGCCGGGCCTGCAGCAGTCCGTCGGGTCCATCGGGTCGGTCGGTGGCGAGTCGCTTGATCAGCATGCGTTCAGCAGGATAAGTCCAGTGGGAGTATAGGCCCGCAGCGTGGCCATGCGGGGATCGGCGCCTTCCGGATCGGCGCCCGCGGCGGATTCCAGCGCGCGGATGTCCGATTGGAGCAACACGTGGAGGTCCGGTTCCCCAAGCAGGCGGCCCGCCTTTTCCGGCCATTCGACGAGATTGAACGCCGGCTCGGCGAAACAGTCGCGGAATCCGGCGTCGATCCACTCCTCGGGGTCCGCGAAGCGGTACAGGTCGAAGTGGTAGACGGTGAGCGGCGAGCCATCGGCGCGGGTCACCTCGTAGGGCTCGCACAGCGTGTAGGTGGGGCTGCGGACCTTGCCGGCGTGGCCCAGCGCGCGCAGCACCGCGCGCGAGAGCGTGGTCTTGCCCGCGCCCAGGTCGCCCGAGAGCTGCACATGCACCGTGCGCGGCGGCATGGCCTGCACCGCGACAGCCAGCGCGGCGCCGAACCGTGCGGTGGCGGCCTCGTCCGGCAGCGTCAGGATGCGTTCTTCGAGCAGGGGCATTGCGTACAATTCAGGAATGATCGATGTCGCAGCACCCGCCCCCACTGAAATCTCGCCACAGGCGCCACCGGATCTGGCCGCCCTGGCGCAGTCCATGCGTGCCTGGGGCGCGGCGCTTGGCTTCGATGCAATCCGCATCGCCGACGTCGATCTGCGCCACGCGGAGGCGGGCCTGTTGGCGTGGTTGCAGGCGGGCTACCACGGCGACATGGATTATATGGCCAACCACGGCACCCGGCGCGCCCGGCCGGCCGAACTGGTGCCGGGCACGGTGCGGGCCATCGTCGCCCGCATGCCCTATCTGCCTGCTGGCGGGGCCGACAAGGGCCCCGACGACTGGCGCGGGCACGAACTCGCGCGGCTCGACGATCCTTCCACGGCCGTGCTCTCGCTCTACGCCCGCGGCCGCGACTATCACAAGGTGCTGCGCAACCGGCTCCAGCAGCTGGCGGCGCGCATCGAACAGGCCATTGGCCCGTTCGGCTACCGCGTGTTCACCGATTCCGCGCCGGTGATGGAGGTGTCGCTGGCCAGCCAGGGCGGGCTGGGCTGGCGCGGCAAGCACACGCTGCTGCTGGACCGCGACGGCGGCTCGATGTTCTTCCTCGGCGAAATCCTGGTCGACCTGCCCCTGCCCGCCGATGCCCCCGAGACCCCCCACTGCGGCAACTGCCGCCGCTGCATCGATATCTGCCCCACGGCCGCCATTCTGGAGCCGTACCGGCTCGACGCCCGGCGTTGTATTTCTTACCTGACCATCGAGCACAAGGGGCCGATTCCCGAGGAATTCCGCGCGCCGATGGGCAACCGCGTCTATGGCTGTGACGACTGCCAGCTGGCCTGCCCGTGGAACAAGTTCGCGCACCGGGCCACGCTGCCCGACTTCGACGTGCGCAACGGCTTCGACGCGCCCGACATGGTCGACCTGTTCGACTGGACCGAGGCCGAGTTCAACCAGCGGCTGGAAGGCAGCCCGATCCGCCGCATCGGCCATGAACGCTGGCTGCGCAACCTCGCCGTGGGGCTGGGCAACAGCCTGCGCGCGGCGTCCGGCACCGATCCGGCGCTGGCCGGGCGCATCCGCGCCGCGCTGCGGGGCCGGCAGGACACCGCCACGCCACTGGTGCGCGAGCATATCGACTGGGCACTGGCCCAGGACCCCTCCCCGACTTCCGCTAGCTGACCAGCGCCAGCCAGAACGGCGTGGTGACGATGGCAGCAATGGTCATCAGCGAGATCGTCGCCGCCACCATCGGCCCGTTGCCGCCCATGCGCACGGCGAGGATGTACGCGCTCGACGCCGTGGGCAGCGAGGCGAACAGCACCACGATCTGGTACTGGAGCACCGTCAGCGGCAGGTAGCGTCCGGCCAGCCACGCGAAGGCCGGCATCGCCAGCAGCTTCACGCCGCACCACCACACCACCGGGCCGACGGTGCCCGTGGCGACGCGCATCTGCAGCCCCGCGCCCACCGTCATCAGCCCCAGTGCCGTGGAGGCCGAGCCGAGCCGGTTGAGCGTCATCGCCACCACTTCGGGCGGATGCAGGCCGAGCAGGTTGGTGATCAACCCGCCCGCCGTGGCCAGGATCAGCGGATTGCGCGCCAGTTCGCGCAGCAGCCGCGACTCCCCGTGCCGCGCCAGCGCCCACACCGCCACCACGTTGCACAGCGGCACGGTCACGCCGACGACCAGCGCCATCAGCGCCAGCCCCTCGCTGCCGCCCAGCCGCGACGCCAGGGCCAGCCCGATATAGGAATTGAAGCGGAACGCGGTCTGGAGCCCCGAGGCGAAGTCCAGCGGGGCCGGCCGCAGCACGTACTTGACGAGGTAACCCGTGACCACGCCGAACGCCGTGGTGGCCAGCGCCAGCCCGAGCATGGCCGAGGTGGAGGAGAAATCGAACCTGGCACTGTTGGTGGATTGCAACAGCAACGCCGGGAACAGGACGAAGTAGACCAGGCGTTCCACGCCGGACCAGAACGCGCGGTCGAACGGCGTGTAGCGGACCAGCAGCCAGCCGATCAGGATCAGGCTGAAGTCCGGCACCAGCAGCAGTGCTGAAGACATGTCTCTTTAGTTTTTTTATGCACAACAGACCACCCTTGTGACGCATGCGGCAGCCGGGAACGCGGGCGGGGGACCCTCACGGCAGGCACGGTCAAATGTGCAGACTAGGGCAGATACGGATGGGTATTGTTCCAGAACTCCGGCAAGATGGCATGCCAAATCTCGTCTTGCCCGCCGCACCCATGAAGGTCCCCGCCCGCCGATCCACCGCTCTGCGCAGACATGCCGCCGCACTGGCCGTGGCCGTGGGGCTGTTGTCGCCGCTGTCGGCCATCTCCACGCATGCCATGGCGATGGAGATCGAGGGGGTGCGCTTCGATGACGCCACACGCGTCGGCGGCAAGGAGTTGCAGCTGAACGGCGCCGGGCTGCGCGCGGTGTTCGTCATCAAGGGCTACGCGGCCGGGCTGTACCTGCCCGAGCGCGCGCGCAACGCCGCCGTGGCGCTGGGCACGCACGGGCCCAAGCGGCTGCAGATCCGCCCGCTGCGCGAGGTGGAGTCCGATGCCTTCGTCAGGGCGCTGAACTCGGGCCTGCGCGAGAACCACTCTGAGCCGCAGCTGAAGCTGCTGGCCGACCGCCTCACCCAGCTCGAACAGAACATGACCCTGGTCGGCACGGCACGCCGGGGCGATGTCATCAACTTCGACTACGCTCCCGACAGCGGCACCGTGGTGGCCGTCAACGGCATCCCGCGCGGGCGGCCGATCCCGGGCGAGGACTTCTACCAGGCGGTGCTGCGCATCTTCCTGGGCGAGCATCCGGTGGACCGCGAGCTCAAGCGCGGCCTGCTGGGCGGCTGAATCCGCAACGCCGCCGGCGCACCGCTCGCCGGCGTTTTATGACCTTGCCGGGCGCGATCCGTCCGGCTTTCAGAACGGGAGACTCTCTTCTCATGCACGCTCGTAAAACCGCACTGACCCTGGCCGTTGCCGCCATCGCCTCGGTCGCCTCCGTGGCCCACGCGCAAAGCTTTCCCACCAAGCCGATCCGCCTGATCATTCCGTTCGCGCCGGGCGGCACCACCGATATCGTGGGCCGTGGCGTGGCCGACCAGATGAGCCGCATCCTCGGCCAGCCCGTGGTGGTGGAAAACCGCGCTGGCGGGGGTGGTTCGATCGGCGCCGACGCCATCGCCAAGGCCCCGCCCGATGGCTACACCATCGGCATCTCCACGGTCTCGACCATGGCCGTGAACCCGGCCTGCAACCCGAAGCTGTCGTACGACCCGATCAAGGACTTCAAGCCCATCACGAACGTGGCCAACGTGGCCAACGTGATCGCCGTGAACCCGAACTTCCCGGCCAAGGACTACAAGGAGTTCCTGGCCGTGCTGAAGGCCAACCCGGGCAAGTACTCGTACGCGTCGTCGGGCACCTGCGGCTTCGGCCACATGCTGGGCGAGCAGTTCAAGGTCTCGACCAAGACGTTCATGGTGCACATTCCGTACCGTGGCGCGGGCCCGGCGCTGAACGACGTGCTGGCCGGCCAGGTGCCGATCATGGTGGACAACCTGCCGTCGTCGATGCCCTACATCAAGGCCGGCAAGCTGCGCGCGCTGGTGGTGGCGTGGGACAAGCGCGTGGACGGCCTGCCCAACGTGCCGACCTTCGCCGAAATGGGCCTGAAGGAGCCGAATGACCCGGCCTGGTACGGCCTGGTGGCGCCCGCCGGCACGCCGGACGACGTGATCGCCAAGCTGAACGCGGCCGCCGTCAAGGCGCTGCAGGACAAGGACTTCGTCCAGCGCCTGCGCACGGCCGGCGCCGAGCCGTCGGGCAACACCCCGGCCCAGCACGCCGCCGAGATCAAGAAGGAATTCGACAAGATGAAGACGCTTGTGAAGGTGCAGAACATCAAGCTGGAGCAGTAAGCCGCTTGAGGCTGGCTCCCCTCGCCCCAAGGGGGAGGGGAGCCAGTGGTTGGAAATCGGCATAAAATCCGGGGTCATCACCCCAGCCGTCCGCCAGCCATGTCCCACCGCTTCGATGCCGTCCTGCCCGCGCCTTTCGGCAAGATCGGCGTGCGTGCCGATGGCGAGCACGTCCACGAAATCGTCTACCTGCCCGACAGCTTCGACCTGATCGCCCCGGCCAGCGCCCTCGCGCGCCGCGTGGCCGCGCAGCTGGACGCCTACTACGCCGACCCCGACACCGTGTTCGACCTGCCGCTGGCCCACCGCGGCACCGCGTTCCAGCGCAAGGTCTGGGACGCCATCTCGGCCGTGCCGCGTGGCGGCCTGACCACCTACGGCACCATCGCCAAAAGCCTGCAGAGCATGCCGCGCGCCGTGGGGCAGGCGTGCGGGCAGAACTGGTTTCCGGTGGTCATTCCCTGCCACCGCGTGGTGGCCGCCAACGGGCTCGGGGGCTTCGCCCATCATGGCGAGGAAGGCTTCCACCTCGGCGTGAAACGCTGGCTGCTGCGCCACGAGGGCGCGATGCTGCTATGAGCGAGGTTGTGCACGCCGAGGCGCCGGCCGGCACCGATCCCAGCGCCGATCTCGCGCTGGTGGACCGATTCTGCGACGCGCTGTGGCTGGAAGACGGCCTGTCGCGCAACACCATCGACGCCTATCGCCGCGACCTGGCCCTGCTGGCGCGCTGGCTCCACGGCGCCGCCCACGGCAAGCTGCTGGGAGTGGATGACACCCTGCTGTCCGCCTACTTCGCCGCGCGCCACCTGGAGACGCGTGCCTCGTCGGCCAACCGGCGGCTCACGGTATTCCGCCGCTTCTACCAGTGGGCGCTGCGCGAGCACATGATCCAGGCCGATCCGTGCCTGCTGCTGCGCCCCGCCAAGCAGCCGCCACGCTTTCCGAAGACGCTCACCGAAGCCCAGGTCGAGGCGCTGCTCGAAACCCCCGATACCGCCACGCCGCTGGGCCTGCGGGACCGCACCATGCTCGAACTGATGTATGCGAGCGGGCTGCGGGTGTCCGAGCTGACCAGCATGAAGACCGTGGAAATCGGCCTGAACGAGGGCGTGGCGCGCATCGTGGGCGGCAAGGGCAACAAGGAGCGGCTGGTGCCGTTCGGCGCGCAGGCCGGGGACTGGCTGCGCCGCTACCTGGCCGAGTCGCGCCCCGCGCTGCTGGCCGGCCGCGCCTGCGACGCGCTGTTCGTCACCCAACGCGGCGAGGGCATGACGCGCCAGACCTTCTGGCACCTGATCAAGAAACACGCGCGCGAGGGCGGTATCCATGCGCCGCTTTCGCCACATACGCTGCGGCACGCGTTCGCCACGCACCTGCTGAACCATGGCGCCGACCTGCGCGTGGTGCAGCTGCTGCTGGGCCATGCCGATATCTCCACCACGCAGATCTACACGCACGTGGCGCGCGAGCGCCTGCGCGAGCTGCATCTCCACCACCATCCGCGCGGCTAGCCCCCAGCCGCGCCGCGCCTCATGAGCAAAGCGAAACATATCTCCGAGACCCCCGCCACGCAGATGCTGCGCCGGCATGGCGTGGATTTCGGCGAGCATCCCTATGAATATGTCGACCACGGCGGCACCGGCGAGTCTGCCCGCCAGCTCGGCGTGCCCGAGCACGACGTGGTCAAGACCCTGGTCATGGAGGACGAACGCGCGCAGCCGCTGATCGTGCTGATGCACGGCGACTGCTCGGTCTCGACCAAGAACCTCGCGCGACAGATTGGCTGCAAGAGCGTGCAGCCGTGCAAGCCCGAGGTGGCGCAGCGCCACAGCGGCTTCATGGTCGGCGGCACGTCGCCGTTCGGCACCAAAAAGCGGATGCCGGTCTATGTGGAGGCGGGCGTGCTGGCGCTGGAGCGGATCTATATCAACGGTGGGCGGCGCGGCTATCTGGTCAGCATCGCGCCGGAGGTGCTGACCCGGCTGCTGGATGCCAGGCCGGTCGAGTGCGCGCTGCCGGACTGAAATCGGACTGAGTCGGGACTGAGCCGGGACTGAATGCTGCCTCACTGACTGAGGCGAGCGGGCGCGCTACAATCGCGCCAGCCTGAAACCCCCAAAAAATTTCCCTGCAATGGTCAACCTGCTATTCGCCGTCGTCGCCTACCTGATCGGGTCGGTGTCCTTTGCCGTCGTGGTCAGCAAGCTCATGGGTCTGCCGGACCCGCACAGCTACGGCTCGGGCAACCCCGGCGCCACCAACGTGCTGCGCACGGGCAACAAGAAGGCGGCCATCCTGACGCTGATTGGCGATGGCCTGAAGGGCTGGTTCGCGGTCTGGCTGGCCCGGCACTTCGGCCCGGGCTACGGGCTGGAGGACTCGGGCGTGGCGCTGGCGGCGCTGGGCGTGTTCCTGGGCCACCTGTTCCCGGTGTTCCACCGCTTCGCGGGTGGCAAGGGCGTGGCCACGGCCGCCGGCATCCTGTTCGCGATCCATCCGCTGCTGGGCGCCGGCACGCTGGCCACATGGCTGATCATCGCGTTCTTCTTCCGCTATTCGTCGCTGGCCGCGCTGATATCGGCCATCTTCGCCCCGTTCTTCTACGTGCTGATGTTCGGCGTGGACATCATCACCGGCGCGGTCTTCGTGATCAGCGTACTGCTGGTGGTGCGCCATCGCCAGAACATCGCCAAGCTGCTGGCCGGCAAGGAAAGCCGGATCGGCGAGAAGAAGAAGGTCTAGGTCTGCCTACGCGGCCTGTGCCAGCGCCGCGAACGGGAACACCATCTCCACGCGCAGGCCGCCGTCGGGCCGGTTGAGCAGCGTCAGCCGCCCGCCGGCCTGCCGCACCAGGCGGTCCACAATGGCCAGCCCGAGCCCCGAGTGGGCATTGCCGCCGCGCGCCGGGTCCAGCCGCACGAACGGCAGCGTCACGCGCTCCATGGCCTCTTCCGGAATCCCGGGTCCCTGGTCTTCCACCGTCAGCCGCCAGCCATCCGGCGCCCGCGCCGTCGCCACGCAGACGGGCGGCGCGCCATAGGCATAGGCGTTATCGACGAGGTTGCCGATGATGCGGTCGAGCTGGGTGGCGATCATCCGGAAGCCCTCGCCGGCGGCCAACTCCAGCACCACGGTACGGTCCTGCTCCTGCAGCGACAACGCCAGTTCGCCGATGCGCTTGTCCACCGGCACCGGGCGGGCAGTCGGCTCGCTGCTCTGGGCGAAGCTGAGGAACTGCTCGACGATCGCCGCCATGGAGTCCACGTCGCGGGTCACGCCGGCGGCCGCCTTGGGGTCGGACAGCATCTCGGCGCGCAACCGCAGCCGCGCCAGCGGCGTCTTCAGGTCATGGGCGATGCCGGCCAGCATGGTGTTGCGCTCCTGGTCGATGCGCGCGAGGTCCGCCACCATCCGATTGAAACGCACGATCAACTGGCGCAGCTCATGCGGCCCGCGCTCGCGCAGCGGCTTGACCGCGTGCTGGCGGGAAAGCTGCTCGGCGGCTTCGGCCATGTCGCGCACCGGGCGCTGGATCTGCCACGCAATCAGCAGCGCGAAGACGATCGCCACCCCCACCACCAGCACCACGCCGGGCAGCATGCGGTTGTCGGGCGGCGGATTGTGCACGAACAGGATCGGCATGGCGATCCACTGCGCGCGCGTGGGCAGCTTGATCCAGAGGCGTGGCGTGGTCTCGTCCTCAAGCCGGATCTGCGTGCCGGCGGGCAACTGGCGCACGAACTGCTCCACCAGCCGGCGCGGGCGGCCCGGCGCCGGCTCGGCCGAATGCTCGTCAGCCGCGGCGGTGTCGGCCACCTCGATCAGGCTCGGCAGCGCCACCGGCGGCTTCGCGTCGAGCGCGCGCTCGATGCTCTGCAGCTGGAACATCATCTGCTCGACCGAATAGTCAATCTGCTGCTGCCGGCGGTCCATGCGCAGGATGGCCAGCCACGAGAAATGGCTGATGAACAGCACGGCCGCGATCAGCAGCGCCATGCGGCCGAACAGGGTGTCGATCCTCAGCTTCATTGCGGAATGCTGTCCTCGGCTTCGTCAGGCACGAAGGTGTAGCCCCGGCCCCGTACGGTCTGGATATAGCGCGGACGCTGCGCGTCTTCGTCGAGCAGGCGGCGCAGGCGCCAGATCTGCACGTCGATGCCGCGGTCGCTGATGCCGCTGGAACTGCCATACATCAGCTCGACGATGCGTTCGCGCGAGAGCACTTCCAGCGGGTGCGACAGCAGCAGCTTGAGCAGCGCGAACTCGGTATCGCTGATCTGCACCGCCTGGTCGCTGCGCAGCAGCGTGCGCAGCCGGAAATTGACCCGGAACGGCCCGAACGCCACCGACTCGCGGTCCTCGGGCGCGGCGGCCGGGCGCGCCAGCTTGCGCCGCAGCACCGCGTTGATGCGCGCCAGCAGCTCGCGCGGCGAGAACGGCTTGCCGAGGTAGTCGTCCGCGCCGATTTCGAGCCCGACGATGCGGTCGATCTCGTCGCTGCGCGCAGTGAGCAGGATCACCGGGATGTCGTCGTTCTTGGCGCGCAGGTTGCGCAGCGCGGTCAGGCCGTCCACCTTCGGCATCATCAGGTCGAGCACGATCAGCGCCGGCCGCTCGCGCTCGAGGCGGGCGTGGAGGCCGTCGCCATCGTGCAGGACCGAGACGGCAAAGCCCTGGCTGGTCAGGTATTCGCGCAGGAGGTCGCGCAGTTCGGGATCGTCGTCGACGACGAGGATCTGGGTAGGCTGGTTCGTTCGCATAGCCACATGATAGTCAGACCGGCGGCGCCACATGGCGATTTGCCCCGACCGTTTTGTTTCCGGAGGTTACACCCAGCGCCATCGTAATCCGATGTAATAAAAGCGGGCAGCCACGAAATAGGTGGGATGGCGGCGGCACATTATCCTTCAGGCCATGGCACCGCAGCGGTGCCCGCCTGATGCGGCATACTGCTGCAACTTCGCCGCCATAGGGGGCCGAATGCCCCCTATGCCGAGCAAGCCCGTAGGTACGCCCATCGTCGTGCCGTCCCCAGGATTCCCGGTCTATGTCCAGCCCCGAACAAGGTCAATCTCTTCCACCCGCCCCGCCGCCCGCCCCGCCGCGCCCGCCTCGCCCTCCCCGCCCGGCCCGCCGCCGCACCTGGATCGCCGTGGCTGTCATCGTCGTGCTGGCCGGCATCGGCTGGTACTGGCACAGCCACCGGCAGGCCGCGCAGGAGGCCGGCGCGGCCACCGGCGGCGCCAGCGGCCCCGGCGCGGGCCGCCGGATGGGCCCGGGGGGCCCGGGGGGCCCGGGGGGCCCGGGAGGTCCGGGGGGCCCCGGCGCGCAGCCGCGCTCTCCGGTGGTGGTCAATACGGTAATCCGGCGCGATATGGACGTGGTGCTCAACGGCCTGGGCAACGTGACGCCAGTGACCAACGTCACCGTGCGCGCCCAGGTCTCGGGCCCGCTGCTGAAGGTGCTGTTCAAGGAAGGCCAGATGGTCAAGGCCGGCGACGTGCTGGCGGAGATCGACCCGCGTCCGTTCCAGGCCGCACTCGACCAGGCCGCGGGACAGCTCGCGCGGGACCAGGCGCTGCTCCAGAACGCCCGGCTGGACCAGCAGCGCTACAAGACGCTGCTGGCGCAGGACTCCATCTCCAGGCAGCAGGTGGATACCCAGGACGCGCTGGTGCGCCAGTTCGAGGGCACCGTGAAGACCGACCAGGGCAATGTGGATAACGCGCGCATCCAGCTCGGCTATACCCGGATCGTGGCGCCCACCTCGGGCCGCATCGGCCTGCGCCAGGTGGACCCGGGCAACATCGTCAACACCAGCGACACCAACGGCATCGCGCTGATCACCCAGATCCAGCCGATTGCCGTGCTCTACACGATTCCCGAGGACAACCTGCCGGCCGTGCTGAAGAAGCTCAACGCCGGCGAAAAGCTGCCGGTGCAGGCGTGGGACCGCCAGGTGCGCAACCAGCTGGGCGAAGGCACGCTGCTGACCACCGACAACCAGATCGACACCACCACGGGCACCGTCAAGCTCAAGGCGATCTTCCCCAATGCGGACGGCATGCTGTTCCCGAACCAGTTCGTGAACGTGCGCACGCGCGTGGACACGCTGGTGGACGCCACCGTGATCCCCGTGGCCGCCATCCAGCGGGGCCAGCAGGGCACCTTCGTCTACGTGGTGGGCGATGACAGCCAGGTGAAGGTGCAGGTGGTCACGCTGGGGCCGACCGACGGCGCCCAGACCGCCGTCTTGAAAGGGCTGGAGCCGGGCCAGCGCGTAGTCGTGGACGGCGCCGACCGCCTCAAGGAGGGCATGATCGTGGAAGCCGTGGACCCGGCCGCGCGTGCCGCCGCCACCACGCCGGCCAGTTCGCCACGCGGTCGTGGCCGGCGCCACGGCGGGGCCAGCGGCGCCAGCGGGGCACACGCCGGGGCCAGCGATGCCTCCGGAGCGGTTGGGGCGATGGGCGCCTCCGGCGCCGCAGCCGAGCGCCGGCGCCCCCGTGACGGCGACACCAACCCGAACCCGACCACCAACACGCCGGCCAACCCCACCGGCACCGTCGGCCAACGGCCGCAGCAGTAAGCACGGCGACGCACCCGAGACGGCATGAATCCCTCACGCATCTTTATCGAACGGCCGGTGGCCACGGCACTGCTGATGCTGGCCATCCTGCTGTCCGGGCTGGTGGCGTACCGGCTGCTGCCGCTGTCCGCGCTGCCGGAGGTGGATTACCCGACCATCCAGGTCACCACGCTCTACCCCGGCGCCAGCCCGGACGTGATGACCTCCTCGGTCACCGCGCCGCTGGAGCGCCAGTTCGGCCAGATGCCGGGGCTCAAGCAGATGTCGTCGTCGTCCTCGGGCGGTGCGTCGGTCATCACGCTCCAGTTCGAGCTGTCGCTGTCGCTGGACGTGGCCGAGCAGCAGGTGCAGGCCGCCATCAACGCGGGCGGCAACCTGCTGCCGTCTGACCTGCCCATGCCGCCGGTCTACAGCAAGGTCAACCCGGCCGATGCGCCGATCATGACGCTGGCGATGACCTCGGACACCCTGCCCCTGCCCAAGCTGCAGGACATGGTGGACACCCGCGTGGGCGCCAAGATCTCGCAGATCCAGGGCGTGGGGCTGGTCACCATCAGCGGCGGGCAGCGTCCCGCGGTGCGCATCCAGGCCAACCCTACCGCGCTGGCCGCGCTCGGCATGTCGATCGACGACCTGCGCACCGCCATCGGCAGCGCCAACGTGAACGGCGCCAAGGGCAGCTTCGACGGCCCCGCGCGCGCCTCCACCATCGACGCCAACGACCAGCTCCGCTCCGCCGACGAATACCGCCAGATCATCATCGGCTACCAGAACGGCGCGCCGATCCGCATCACCGACGTGGCCGACATCGTCGACGGCCCCGAGAACAGCCGGCTGGCCGCCTGGGCCAACAGCAAGCCCGCCATCGTGCTGAACATCCAGCGCCAGCCCGGCGCCAATGTGATCGAGGTGGTGGACCGCATCAAGACGCTGCTGCCGCAGTTGCAGGCGTCGCTGCCGGCCTCGGTGCACGTGCAGCTTCTGACCGACCGCACCACCACCATCCGCGCCTCGGTCAAGGATGTGCAGTTCGAGCTGCTGCTGGCCATCGCGCTGGTGGTGATGGTGATCTTCGTCTTCCTGCGCAACATCCCGGCCACCATCATCCCGGGCGTGGCGGTGCCGCTCTCGCTGGTGGGCACCTTCGGCGTGATGTACATGGCCGGTTTCTCGATCAACAACCTGACGCTGATGGCGCTGACCATCGCCACCGGCTTCGTGGTGGATGACGCCATCGTGATGATCGAGAACATCATGCGCTACATCGAGGAAGGCGATTCCCCGATGGCGGCGGCCCTCAAGGGGTCGAAGCAGATCGGCTTCACCATCATCTCGCTGACCTTCTCGCTGGTGGCCGTGCTGATCCCGCTGCTGTTCATGGGCGATGTGGTGGGCCGGCTGTTCCGCGAGTTCGCCATCACGCTGGCGGTGTCGATCCTGATCTCGGCCGTGGTGTCGCTGACGCTGACGCCGATGATGTGCGCGCGCCTGCTGCGCCACGTGCCCGAGGAGGAACTGCCGCGCTTCCACCGCGCCACGGGCCGCTTCTTCGACAACGTGATCCACCGTTACGGCCAGGCGCTGGAGTGGGTGCTGAACCGCCAGACCGCCACGCTGGTGGTGGCCGTGGCCACGCTGGTGCTGACCGGCCTGCTCTATATGCTGGTGCCGAAGGGCTTCTTCCCGGTGCAGGACACCGGGGTGATCCAGGCCATCACCGAAGCCTCGCAGACCACCTCGTTCGCGGCGATGGGCCGCAAGCAGGAGGCCGTGCAGAAGGTGATCATGCAGGACCCGGCCGTGGCCAGCGTCTCGTCGTTCATCGGCGTGGATGGCACGAACACCACGCTCAACGCCGGCCGCATGCTGATCAACCTCAAGCCCAAGGCCGACCGGGACAGCATGACGGTGGTCACCCAGCGGCTCCAGGACGCCGTGCAGCAGCTGGGCGGCGTCTCGCTCTACACCCAGCCGGTGCAGGACCTGACCATCGAGGACCGCGTCTCGCGCACGCAGTACCAGTTCACCGTGGAAGACCCGGACCCGGCCACGCTGGCCGAATGGGTGCCCAGGCTGGTGGAGCGGCTGCGCCAGGAACCCGAGCTGCGCGACGTGGCGAGCGACCAGCAGAACAACGGCCTGCGCGCCTATGTGGACATCGACCGCGATGCCGCCGCGCGTTTCGGCATCACCACCGCCGTGATCGACAGCGCACTCTATAGCGCGTTCGGCCAGCGGCTGGTATCGACCATCTTCACGCAGTCCAGCCAGTACCGCGTGGTGCTGGAGACCATGCCGCAGTTCCGCACCAGCCCGCAGTCGCTGGCCGAGCTGCGCCTGCCGTCGTCGTCGGGCGGGCAGGTGCCGCTGGGCGCCATCGCCCGCATCAGCGAGCGCACCGGCCAGCTGGTGGTCAACCACCAGGGCCAGTTCCCGGCCGCGACGGTCTCGTTCAACCTGGCCCCGGGCGAGTCCCTGGGCGCCGCGGTGGACAAGATCACGCAGATCGAAAAAGAGCTGAACCTGCCGATCTCGATGGTGACCGAGTTCCAGGGCGCCGCGCTGGCCTTCCGCGCCTCCCTCTCCAACACGCTGTGGCTGATCCTGGCCGCCGTCATCACGATGTACATCGTGCTGGGCGTGCTCTACGAGAGCACGATCCACCCGGTGACCATCCTCTCCACCCTGCCCTCGGCCGGCGTGGGGGCGCTACTGGCGCTGCTGGTCTCGGGGCAGGACATCGGCATCATTGCCATCATCGGCATCATCCTGCTGATCGGCATCGTCAAGAAGAACGCCATCATGATGATCGACTTCGCGCTCGAGGCCGAGCGCGAGGGCGGCATGACGCCGCGCGACGCCATCTTCCAGGCCTGCCTGCTGCGCTTCCGCCCGATCCTGATGACGACCATGGCCGCCCTGCTGGCCGCGCTGCCGATGATGCTGGGCACGGGCATCGGCTCCGAGCTGCGCCGGCCGCTTGGCGTGACGATGGTCGGCGGCCTGCTGGTCAGCCAGGTGCTCACGCTGTTCACCACGCCGGTAATCTACCTGGCGTTCGACCGCGTGGCGACGCGGCTCAAGGGGTGGCGCAAGCGCCGCTTTGGCGACCCTGACGAGGGTGGCGACGACGAGGACGGCGTGCATCGCCCGAATCCGCATCCGAACCCGAACCCGAACCCGAACGCAACCCCGCAGGAGCCGCACGCCTGATGAACCTGTCGGCCGCCTTCATCCAACGCCCGGTTGCCACCGCGCTGCTGACCATCGGCATCCTGCTGGCGGGCCTCGCGGCGTTCCGGCTGCTGCCGGTCTCGCCGCTGCCGCAGGTGGACTTTCCGACCATCTCGGTCTCGGCGTCGCTGCCCGGCGCCAGCCCCGAGACCATGGCGGCCACCGTGGCCACGCCGCTGGAACGCGCGCTGGGCACCATCGCCGGCGTGACCGAGATCACCTCCAGCAGCTCGCTGGGCTCCACGCGCGTGACGCTCCAGTTCGACCTCTCGCGCGACATCGACGGCGCCGCGCGGGACGTGCAGGCGGCCATCAACGCCTCGCGCGGCACGCTGCCGACCAGCCTGCCGAACAATCCGACCTATCGCAAGGTCAACCCGGCCGACGCGCCGATCATGATCATCGGGCTGACCTCGCCCACCATGACGCGCGGCCAGCTCTACGACGCCGCCTCCACCATCCTCTCCCAGAAGCTGTCGCAGGTGGAGGGCGTGGGCCAGGTGACGATTGGCGGCGCCTCGCTGCCGGCGGTGCGGGTGGAGCTGAACCCCACGGCGCTGAACAAGTACGGCATCTCGCTCGAGGACGTGCGCAACACGATCTCGGCCACCAACGCCAACCGCCCGCTCGGCGTGCTCGAGAACAACGTCAACAACTGGCAGGTCTACGCCAACGACCAGGCGATGACGGCCAAGGACTACATGCCGCTGATCGTGCGCTACGCCACGCCGGGCACGTTTTCGTCCGCCTCGGCCGGCGCGCTGATCGCCAGCACGGCCAACGCCACGGCCGGCGGCGGGGTGAGCACCAAGACCGTCAACGGGATCACCACCACCACCATCACCACCAGCAGCGGCACCACCACCGTCAGCTCGGGCGCCACGGGCGGCAACAGCGCTGCCGCCGGCCCCAACGCCTTCGCGGTGCCGATCCGCCTCCAGGACGTGGCCAGCGTGGTGGATTCCGTGCAGGACATCCGCAACGCCGGTTCGGCCAACGGCAAGCCGTCGGTGCTGCTGGTGCTGAACCGCTCGCCCGGCGCCAACATCATCGAGACCGTGGACCGCGTCAACGAGATGCTGCCGCAGCTGCGCAAGATGATCCCGGCCAGCATCTCGATGGACGTGATGATGGACCGCACGCCCACCATCCGCGCCTCCCTGCGCGAGGTGGAGCACACGCTGATGATCTCGGTGGCGCTGGTGATCATGGTGGTGTTCCTGTTCCTGCGCAACGTGCGCGCCACGCTGATCCCGAGCGTGGCCGTGCCGGTGTCGCTGGTCGGCACGTTCGCGGTGATGTACCTGTGCGGGTTCTCGCTCAACAACCTGTCGCTGATGGCGCTGACGATTGCCACCGGCTTCGTGGTCGATGACGCCATCGTGGTGCTGGAGAACATCTCGCGCCATATCGAGAACGGCATGAAGCCGCGTGCGGCCGCCCTGCGCGGTGCGCGCGAGGTGGGCTTCACGGTGCTGTCGATGAGCCTGTCGCTGATCGCCGTGTTCATCCCGCTGCTGATGATGGGCGGCATCGTGGGCCGGCTGTTCCAGGAGTTCGCCATCACGCTGTCGGTGGCCATCCTGGTCTCGCTGGTGGTGTCGCTGACCACTACCCCCATGATGTGCGCGCGGCTGCTGCGCCCCGTGGACGAGCAGAAGGCCAGCCAGGGCCGCTTCTACCAGGCCAGCGAGCGCGTGTTCAACTGGCTGCACGACCGCTACGCACGCTCGCTGGACCTGGCGCTGCGGCACGGCAAGCTGGTCTGGGTGATCCTGCTGGCCACCATGGCGCTGAACGTCTGGCTCTACGTGATCGTGCCAAAGGGCTTCTTCCCGCAGCAGGACACCGGCCGGCTGATCGGCTTCATCCGCGCGGATCAGGCCACCTCGTTCCAGGCCATGCGCGGCAAGCTCGACAACTTCATCAAGATCGTCCAGTCCGACCCGGCGGTGGTCAACGTCACCGGCTTCACCGGGGGCTCGCAGCGCAACACCGGCCAGATGTTCGTGACGCTGAAGCCGCTGAACGAGCGCAAGGAGTCCGCCGACGCCATCATCGCCCGGCTGCGCCTGAAGCTGGCCAAGGAGCCCGGCGCCAACCTCTACCTGCAATCGGTGCAGGACATCCGCGTGGGCGGCCGCCAGAGCAGTTCGCAGTACCAGTTCACCTTGCAGTCCGACGACCTGGAGACGCTGCGCACCTGGGAGCCCAAGGTGCGCGCGGCGATCTCGAACATCAAGGGGATCGAGGATGTGGATACCGATACCAACGACAAGGGCCTGCAGACCTCGGTGATCATCGACCGGGACACCGCCTCCAAGCTCGGCGTCACCGCCCAGCAGGTGGATGCCGTGCTCAACGACGCCTTCGGCCAGCGGCTGGTCTCGACGATCTACCACCCGCTGAACCAGTACCGCGTGGTGATGGAGCTGAGCCCGGAGTACCTCCAGGGGCCGCATGCGCTGCAGGACATCTACGTGGTCACCGGCAACGGCCGGCAGGTACCGCTCTCGGCCTTCGCGCGCGTCACGCCGACCAGCACGCCGCTCGGCGTGAACCACCAGGGCCAGTTCGCCGCCTCCACCATCTCGTTCAATCTGGCCGAGGGGTTCTCGCTGTCGGAGGCCACCGACGCCATCCGCGACGCGCTGGCCAGGATCGGCGCCCCCGAGACGCTCCAGGCCAACTTCCAGGGCGGCGCCAAGGCGTTCCAGGACTCGCTCAAGAGCCAGCCGTACCTGATCCTGGCCGCGCTGATCACCATCTACATCGTGCTCGGCATCCTGTACGAGAGCTACGTGCACCCGCTGACCATCCTGTCCACGCTGCCGTCGGCCGGGGTGGGCGCGCTGCTGGCGTTGCTGCTGTTCAAGACGGAGTTCAGCATCATCGCGCTGATCGGCGTGATCCTGCTGATCGGCATCGTCAAGAAGAACGCGATCATGATGATCGACTTCGCCATCGACGCCGAGCGCAATGAGGGCATGAGCCCGCGCGAGGCGATCTATCGCGCCTGCCTGCTGCGCTTCCGGCCGATCCTGATGACGACCATGGCCGCGCTGCTGGGCGCGGTGCCGCTGGCCATCGGCCGGGGCGACGGCGCCGAGCTGCGCGCGCCGCTGGGCATCTCGATTGTCGGCGGCCTGGTGGTGAGCCAGTTGCTGACGCTCTACACCACGCCCGTGGTCTACCTCACGCTCGACCGCTGGCGCCTGCGCGTGCAGGCCTGGCGCACCCGCCGCCAGCGCCACGGCCAACGCCCGGACGCCGCGCCGCGGCTGGAATCCTGACATCCATGATGAAGATGAACCGCCCTCTTTCGCTGCGAGGCGCCTCCGCCATCGCCCTCGCTTGCTTGGTCCTGGCCGGCTGCGCCGTCGGCCCCGACTACCAGCGCCCCGATGCGCCCGTCCCCAAGGCGTTCAAGGAGGCCAGCGAGGCCATGCCGGCCTGGACCGGCGACTGGAAGACTGCCGAGCCGCAGGACGCCACGGCGCGCGCCGACTGGTGGCGCGTGTTCGGCGACCCGGCGCTGGACGACCTGATGGCGCAGGTGCAGATCTCGAACCAGAACATCAAGGCGGCCGAGGCGCAGTACCGGCAGGCCACCGCCTCGCTGCAGGCCGCGCGCGCGGGCTTCTTCCCGGTGATCGGTGCGTCCGCCGGCCTCTCGCGCGGCGCCAGCAGCACCGGCGGCCGTATCACCAATGGCCAGAACGCCACGCTGTCCGCCAGTTGGGAGATCGACGTCTGGGGCCGCATCCGCCGTCAGGTGGAAAGCGCCCAGGCCGGCGCGCAGGCCAGCCAGGCCGACCTGGCCGCCACGCTGCTCTCCACGCAGGCCACGCTGGCGCAGAGCTACTTCCTGCTGCGCATTGCCGATTCGCAGCGCGCGCTGCTCGACCGCACCGTGGCCGACTACGAGAAGTCGCTGCTGCTGGTGCGCAACCAGTACCAGGCCGGCACGGCGCAGCGCTCAGACGTGCTGCAGTCGGAAACCCAGCTGAAGAGCGCGCAGGCGCAGCAGATCGACATCCAGATCACGCGCGCGCAGCTGGAACACGCCATCGCGGTGCTGGTTGGCAAGCCGCCGGCGGACCTGACCATGGCCGTGGTGGAAGTGGACGATGCGATTCCCAACGTGCCGGTGGCCGTGCCCTCCACGCTGCTGGAGCGCCGGCCCGATATCGCGGCGGCAGAGCGGCGCATGGCCTCGGCCAATGCCGATATCGGCGTGGCGCAGGCGGCGTACTACCCCACGCTGTCGCTGTCGGCCACGGGTGGGCTGACGGCGGGCACGCTGGCGCGCTGGCTGTCCTTGCCGGACCGCGTGTGGTCGGTGGGCGCCGGGCTGGCCGGCACCGTGTTCGACGGCGGCCTGCGCGGCGCGGCCAAGGCCCAGGCCGTGGCGGCCTACGACCAGACCGTGGCCAACTACCGCCAGACCGTGCTGGGCGCATTCCAGGAGGTGGAAGACAACCTCGCCGCCGCGCGGCTGCTGGGGCAGGAAGCCACCGTGCAGAACGATGCCCTGCGCTCCGCGCGCGAGGCGCTGGCGCTGGTCAACAACCGCTACAAGGCCGGTACGGCCGGGCTGCTCGATGTGCTGACCGCGCAGACCGCCGCCTATACGGCGGAACGCACGGCGCTGTCGATCACGGGCCGCCAGTACACGGCGGCCGTCACGCTGATCGCGGCGCTGGGCGGCGGCTGGCATGACCCGAGTGCCGAGGCGGCGCAGCCGCCGGTGTCCGCCCTCTCATCGACCCAATCGGCCCAATCGACCCGATCGACCGGATCGGCCCAATCGACTGACTAGCATTCCTGGTAGCCGGGCAGACGCGTCCATTCCTCTGCGTGAGAGATCCACCCCGGGTAAAACTGGCCGTAGGTGGTCTTGTTCAGCCTGAAGTACTCGCGCGCGCCGGTGCCGGGATTGTCGTAGGCATAGATGTCGCCAATGACGCCCCGGTTGTCAGGGGGTGCCCTCCAGGTGTTCGGCACCGGCTTGCGGCAGACGCGGATACTGGAAATGGTCGAGTTCATGCCAATACGATTCAGATCGACAGTGTCTGCGCGTCCGATAAGGAAACTGCAGCGTCCCTTGAATTCGAAGTGCTCGCACACTTGATATCGCTGACCGGCTGGCGCGTCGATCGAGGATGTCGCGTCATTCGCCGCGCCTTGCATGGTCGGCCATTCGCCCCCGGCCGGTACACAGTCCAGACGATCCTGAAAACCGTTACCGCGATACAGGCAGATTGGCACGGGATTCTTCGGCAGCCTGGGGTACACGGGCATCACGGTCACCTCGGACCACCAGCTCTTGTCGAAGCCGCTGAATACGGTGGAAGTGGAATAGCCATAGCTGCCCAGCGTGCGGGTCGTGTTCGATACCGGAATCTGCCCGCTCGTGCGCGCCCACCCCGTCAACACATCGCCGCCGCTGAACGATGTGTCAACCCACGTGTTCGCGCTTCCCCCCGCACGCAGGGCCACCGAGAACTTGTCGGCATGGCGAAAGCGGCTGCAATCCACCGTCAATGGGGATCCCGGCGTGATCACGCACGCCGCCGGCCCCGTGGTCGTTGCCGCATTGCGCTTGGTGTTCCTGGTCGTCCAGGGCACGAAGCGCTGGGTCCTGTCGCCGACAATCGGGTCGATCACCGTGACCTTCTTGTCGTTGATCGGCACCGAGAAGAACTCGCACTGCGCCGTACTGGCCCCGTCGACGGACCGCGCGCTGCGTTGCTGGGGAAAGCAGCCAAAGCACGCGGACACGTGCGAATAACGGAAGGAGGGCCGGAGAACGCGAATATTTCCCCGGGGTGGCCGGGCCACAAAGATCGCCTCGTTGCCCCGGGTGTTGGCGGCAATGTAGTTGGGATTCCTGCGCGATTCGACCTGCTCGATCTGGAGCGTCTGTGCGTTGCGCCGGTAGGCCACGACAGACTCGACCTGATTGGCTTGCACGCCATGAAAGGCCAGCCATTCTTCCTGATGCTGGAAGTGATTCGCGGTGGAGAGATAGCGCTGGTCGCCCGTGGCGCGGTACGCGGCGCGCAGCGACGCATCCGCGCTATAGAAGTTGCCGGCCGCGCGGATGCGGTACACATAGAACGTCGCCGCGGGATTCGTGATCAGCGCATACATCGCACGTTCGTAGGCAAAGGTCTCCGATGCCGAGGTGGGGACGAAGGCGGTATCCCCACGCGAGCAGGATCCGCCGTTCACGTGATCATAGAGATCGTCATTGGTGCCGGCGTTGGGAATGCCGTGGGCAAATACCTCGTCCGGACTCAGGGTAGCGGTGCCGCGATAGACAAAGCTGGGCGGCACCGCACCCGCCGGGCCCGCCATGCCCATCAGTAACACCATGGCCGCAAGCATGGCGGCGCGCGCATACGACAACACAGCGACTCGCATCGAAACCTCCCGACGTGGAAATGCTGTCGGTTATATACGGGCGGATGCCGTGCCGTATTTGCGATTTCACTCAATTGCGATATTTCTTGCGGACGGTCAGATCCATCCGATTTCGGCGTTTGCATTCGCGTGCAAATGTCCTATCGCGCCGGCGCCGCCGGCAACGGCTGCCGCCTCACGCGTTCGCGCAGCCACGTCGCGGCCTTGCCGAGCGACCGCTGCTTGTGCCAGACCAGTTCCATCGCCACGGGCCAGTCCTGGTCCTGGAAGGCCAGCCGGGGCGATACCAGCGTGGCCGCCGCCGGCGAACTCGCGGCGATGTGCCACGGCACGAAGGCCCAGCCCAGCCGCCGCTTGACCAGTTCGACAATCACCCACTGGCTCTCCACCCACCAGACCTCGGCCGCCACGCGCAGCCGCTTCTTCTCCTCGCTGTCGCTGCGCGTGGCCACCATCAGCTGGCGATGGCGCTTCAACTCCTCGAAATCGACCTGCGCATGGGCGGCCAGTGGATGGTCGGGCGCGCAGATCACCGGCATCGGCACCCAGCCCAGCGCGTGGAAGGCCAGCTCGGGCGGCAGCACCTCCTGCCGCCACATGATGCCGAGGTCCGCGCACTGGCTCATCACCAGCCGGCTGACGTCCTCCATCAGCGGGAACAGCAGCTCCAGCTCCACGGCGGGAAAGCGTTGCGAGAACTCGTCCAGCAGCACGCCGAGCACTTCTTCGGGGTACAGCTCGTCCACGGCCAGCGTCAGGCGCGACTCCACGCCCTCGCCCAGGCTCATCGCCACGCCCCGGAAATGCTCGCAGCGCTCCAGGATCACGCGTGCCTCCACCAGCAGGCGCTCGCCGGCCGGGGTCAGTACCGGGTAGCGCGCGGTGCGGTCGAACAGCGCGTTGCCGAGGTCGATCTCCAGGTTGGCCACCGCCGCGCTGATTACCGACTGCGCCTTGCCGAGCTTGCGCGCCGCGCCCGAGAACGAACCGCTCTCGGCGGCGGCCACGAAGGCTTGCAGCTGGTCCAGGGACAGGCTCATGGGGTACTCCTTCCGTCACATCGATGCTGGATCGGCGCCCGATTGGCATCAATCCATCTGTTTTGCCGATGGTATCCAACTTGTCCTAAGTTGTCCTGCCGATAGAATGGCCTCCATCGATCCCAAGGAGATCCCCTCATGCGCACCACCGGAGACCGCATCCGCCATACCGTCGGCTTCGAGCTGATCGGCCTGCTGGCCTTCGCGCCGCTGGCCAGCTGGGTGTTCGGCTTCGCCCTGCACCAGATGGGCCTGATTGGCGCGGTGGCATCGCTGATCGCCGCGGTCTGGAACTACGTCTACAACCTGATGTTCGACAAGGCGATGCTGCGCTTCCGGGGGCAGCTGCGGAAGACGCCGGCCATCCGCGTGCTTCACGCCATCCTGTTCGAAGGCGGGCTGCTGCTGGTCTTCCTGCCGTCCGTGGCGTGGTATCTCGACATCAGCCTGATCGATGCCTTCATCATGGACATCGCCGTGGCCGGCTTCTACATGGTCTACGCGCTGATCTACAACTGGGCCTACGATGCGATCTTTCCGATCCCGAACGCCACGCCGCGCGACTGCGCCGCCGACTGCCCCTGACCGAACCGAGCGTCGCTGAGACGCCAAGCCGACTTCACGGGTGAACTGGCACGTGAAGCGGCTGTTTTACGTCATCCAGCCGATGGCGGGCATGCGTTAACATGCTCGCCATGCCAAATCGTCCTGCCCTGCTTCGCCTTCCGCTGACGGCCGCCATCGCCGCCGCCGTGCTGCTCACCACCGGCATCGCCGGTGCCCAGGCCAAACCCGCCAAGCCCGCCAAGGCGGCGCAGGCCGTCAAAGCCACCGCCTCGAAATCCGCCTCGGTCCGCCGCGCGAGCGCCGACACCGTCGACCTGGCCGCCGCCCGCACCGGGCTACCGGCATCGGTCACGGCCGCGCTGCGCCGGGCCAACGTGCCGCTCTCTGCCGCCAGCTTCTACGTGGTCAAGGTCGGCGCACCGCAGGCCCGCGTGAGCTGGAACGCCGAGACGCCGATGAACCCGGCCTCGACCATGAAGGTGGTGACCACCTTCGCCGGCCTGCAGCTGCTGGGGCCGGACTACCGCTGGCTGACCTCGCTCTACGCCGATAGCGAGCCCACCGCCGACGGCACCGTCCGCGGCAACGTCTACCTGCGCGGGCGCGGCGATCCCAAGCTGGTGCCGGAGGAAATGGCCAAGCTGGTGGCCACGGCGCGCAACGCGGGCGCCACCACCATCGACGGCGACGTGGTGCTCGACCGCAGCTTCTTCGCGGATGCTGCCGAAGGCACTTATACGATCGACGGCGAATCCCAGCGCGCCTACAACGTCAATCCGGACGCGCTGCTGTACGCCTTCAAGACCCTGTCGTTCACGATCACCCCGGACGCCGCCGGCCGCACCGTGGACGTGGCGGTCACGCCCGCGCTGGCGCAGCTGCGCGTGGAGAACCGCCTGACCCTGACCAACGGCCGCTGCGGCGACTGGCGCTCGCGCGCCACGCCCAACATCGCCCCGCAGCCGGACGGCACCGTGGTGGCCACCTTCGAAGGCACCTATTCGGGCGACTGCGGCGAGCGTGTGGTCAATCTCGCCACGCTGTCGCACAGTGATTTCATCTGGGGTGGGTTCGTGGCCGAGTGGCAGGCGGCCGGCGGCCGCTTCGCGCACATGCCGGGCCTGCGTAGCGGCGCGGTGCCGCGTGGCGCGTTCCTGCTGTCGCGCCACTACGGCCAGCCGCTTGGCGACGTGGTGCGCGACATCAACAAGTTCTCGAACAACGTGATGGCGCGCCAGCTGTTCCTGACGATTGGCGCGGAGATGGACCGCAGCGGCCCGGCCAGCACGGCGCGTTCCGCGCAGGTGATCCGCCGCTGGCTGACGCGCCAGGGGCTGGACATGCCGGGGCTGGTGCTCGACAACGGCTCGGGACTCTCGCGCGAGGAGCGCATCAGCGCCTATGACATGGCCCGGCTGCTCCAGCAGGCACTGGCCAGCGACGTCGGCTATACCCTGGTCGATTCCCTGCCCATCCTCGGCGTGGACGGCACGCTGCGCAACCGGCTCACGCGCGCCCACGCGGCGGGCAACGCCTACCTGAAGACCGGCACGCTGGCCGATGTGCGCGCGCTGGCCGGCTATGTCGATGCGACGAACGGGAGCCGCTATGTGGTGGTGGCGTACATCAACCACCCCAACGCCTCCGCCGCGCAGGAAGCGCACGATGCGCTGATGGAATGGGTGTTTCGCGGAGCGCCTTGAGCGCCTTGAGCGCCTTGAGCGCCTTGAGCGCCTTGAGCGCCTGGTAGCGCCGGTAGGGCCAGGGCGGCCCTGGCGCAATCAGGCTTCGAATGCCGCCGCCGCGCGGCCCAGGCGGTCGCGTACCCCGTCCCAGTCGTGGGCGTCGGGGACTGGCTCGAACACGAGCCGGCTGAAACCTTCCTTGTCGAGCTTGCGCAGCAGGCCGTAGAGCGCCTGGGCATAGGCGTCCGGTGTGGCCGGGGCTGGCACGAATACGCAGCGCGGGTCGTCGCTGACCTGCGCCCCGCCGACCCAGGCGAGCCGGCCATCGGCCGGCAGCGTCGCCAGAAAACGCGGTAGTTGATCCGGCGAGGCCAGCGTCAGCGGCGTGCGCGGTGCGTAGTGGGCGCGCAGCGTGCCCGAGGCGCGCGGCGCGGCGGCGTCGGGGGCCAGCGGCATCGTGCCGAGCACGTCGGCCATCATCGCCGCCGTGATCGCGCCGGGGCGCAGCAGCACCGGCCCCACCTCGTCGATGCGCGACAGATCGACGATCGACGATTCAATGCCGATATCCACCCCATCGCCCTCCAGCACGTAGACCGTGCCCGCGAATTCGTCCCGCACATGCTCGGCCGTGGTCGGGCTGACCTGCCCGAACTTGTTGGCCGAAGGCGCGGCGATGCCGCCCCGGCCACGCCGGAAGCGCGACAGCAGCGCCTGCGCCACCGGGTGCGAGGGGCAGCGCAGCCCGAGGCTGTCCTGCCCGCCCGCCACCGCCGCCGGAATATGGGCGGCGCGCTTGAGAATGATCGTCAGCGGACCGGGCCAGAAGGCGTCGATCAGCTTCTGTGCCGCCTCCGGCACTTCCGCAGCCCAGTAGCCTACATCGGCGCCATCCACCACGTGGACGATCACCGGATGGTTCGACGGCCGGCCCTTGGCGGCGAAGATGCGCGCCACGGCCTCGGGGTTCTCGGCATCGGCGCCAAGCCCGTAGACCGTTTCCGTCGGAAAGGCGACGAGTTGGCCGGCCTCGAGCAGGCGGACGGCCTCATCCAGTTCGGCCGCCGTGGGCATGCGTGAAGACATCGACGACCCTCAGACCGGGATATGAAGCGCCTGCGCGGCGGCGTTGAACGCCGCATCGGCGGCAGCAGCCTGCTCGCCCACGCAGTTCACATGGCCCATCTTGCGCGACGGCCGCGCGTCGTTCTTGCCGTACAGATGCAGCTTGGCGCCCGGCTGGGCCACCACCGCGTCCCAGGCCGGCGTGCGCTCCAGGCCGAATTCGAACCAGACATCGCCCAGCAGGTTCAGCATCTTGCCGGCCGAATGCTGGCGCGTGCTGCCCAGCGGCAGGCGGGCCATGGCGCGCACCTGCTGCTCGAACTGGCTGGTCTCGCAGGCGTCCATGGTGATGTGGCCCGAGTTGTGCGGGCGCGGCGCCATTTCGTTGGCGACCAGCGTGCCATCGGTCAGCACGAAGAATTCGATGCAGAGCACGCCGACGTAGCCCATCTCCGTCGCCACGGTGGCGGCGGCGGCGCGGGCACGGTTGGCGATGTCGTCAGACACGCTCGACGAAGGCATGGTGGTCGAGAACAGGATGCCGTCCCGATGGACGTTCTCGGCCAGCGGCCAGGTGGCGGTACTGCCGTCGGCGGCGCGGGCGGCCAGCACGGACACCTCGTAGGCCAGCGGCAGCATCTGCTCCAGCACGCACGGCACGTGCTGCATGGCGCGCCACGCGGCGCGCACGTCCTCGCGCGTCTTCACGCGGGCCTGGCCCTTGCCGTCGTAGCCCATGCGCGCGGTCTTGAGGATGCCCGGCAGCACGTTGTCCGGAATCTGGTCGACATCGGCATCGTGCTGGATCACCCAGTGCGGGGCCGGCGGCACGCCGGTGCGCTCGGCGCACGAGGCAAAGAACTTCTTCTCGCCGATGCGGTTCTGGGCGATCGACACGCAATAGCCGCGCGGCGCCACGAACGCGCCCAGCTGCTCCAGGCGGTCCAGCGACAGCGACGGCACGTTCTCGAACTCGGTGCTCACGGCCTCGCAAAGCTGGCCCATCTCGGCCAGCGCGGCCTCATCGGTATAGACCGCGCAGATATGCCGGTCCGCCACGGCGCCGGCCGGGCTGTCCTGATCCGGGTCCAGCACGCAGACGCGGTAGCCCATGGCCTGCGCCGCATGGGTGAACATGCGGCCGAGCTGGCCGCCGCCGAGCATGCCGAGCCAGGCACCGGGCAGGATCGGCGCGGTCGGGTTGTCCACGCCGAACTCGGCGCGCGACTCCGGCGTGTGGGCTTCGGACAGGTGGGGATGGATATCGGTCGGCATGCGGATCGGTTCCGGCGGCTTGCTTATATATAGAGAGAGAGGGACTGAGACTCAGGCCGGCAACGTCATGGCGCGCGCGGCCTCGGTCTGCTTCGCGCGGAACGCCTCGAGCGCGCTGGCCAGCGCGTCGTCCGTGGTGGCCAGCGTGGCGATGGCGTGCAGCGCCGCGTTGGCCGCGCCGGCTTCGCCAATCGCGAACGTGGCCACCGGCACGCCCTTGGGCATCTGCACGATGGAGAGCAGCGAATCCTCGCCGCGCAGGTACTTCGACGGCACAGGCACGCCGAACACCGGGACGATGGTCTTGGCGGCGATCATGCCCGGCAGGTGGGCGGCACCGCCGGCGCCGGCGATGATCGCCCGGATGCCCCGGCCGCGCGCCGACTCGGCGTAGCGGAACATGTCGTCGGCCATGCGGTGGGCGGAGACCACCTGTGCCTCGAACGCCACACCGAAATCCTTGAGCATGGCCACCGCGTGCTGCATCACGTCCCAGTCGGAACTGCTGCCCATCACCACGCCGACCACCGGCTTTGCTGCGTTGCTCACGATCTGTCCTTCCTAGTGCGGTTAGGCGAGTGCTTCGCCGGTCAGGCGGGTCAGCGCCTCACGGTACTTGTCGGCGGTCTTCTGCACCACGTCCTCGGGCAGCTTGGGCGCCGGGGCGGTCTTGGGCCACGGCTTGCCGTCGATGCGCACGGCCTCGAGCCAGTCGCGCACGAACTGCTTGTCGAACGACGGCGGGTTGGTGCCCACCTGGTACGAATCGGCCGGCCAGAAGCGCGACGAATCGGCGGTCAGCACCTCGTCCATCAGGGTCAGCGTGCCGTTCTCGTCCAGGCCGAACTCGAACTTGGTATCGGCGATGATGATGCCGCGCGTGGCGGCGAAGTCGGCCGCTTCCTTGTACAGGCGGATCGAGATGTCGCGCATCTGGGCAGCCAGTTCCTTGCCGATCCGCGCCTCGACCTCGGCGAACGAGATGTTCTCGTCATGCTCGCCCATTTCGGCCTTGGCGGCCGGCGTGAAGATCGGCTCGGGCAGCTTCTGCGCGTTCTGCAGGCCGGCCGGCAGCTCGATGCCGCACACCTTGCCCGTCGCCTGGTAGTCCTTCCAGCCGCTGCCGGCCAGGTAGCCGCGCACCACGGCTTCCACCAGGATCGGCTTCAGCCGCTTGACCACCACGGCCCGGCCCTGCACCTGCGCCACTTCCTCGGGCGCCACCACGCTCTCGGCGCTGATACCGGTCTCATGGTTCGGCACGATGTGCGCCAGCTTGCGGAACCAGAAGTTGGCCATCTGGTTCAGCACGCGGCCCTTGGCCGGGATCGGCTCGCCCAGGATAACGTCGAACGCCGAGAGGCGGTCGGTGGTGACGATCAGCAGCTTGTCGTCGCCAACGGCGTAGTTGTCGCGGACCTTGCCATGGCCGAGCAGCGGCAGGGACTGGATGGAGGACTGATAGAGAGCTTGGGACATGGTGGGGTCTGGGCCGGCGGGAGAGCCAAACGCGAAAACGAAACAAAAAAGCGTCGCCCCCGTATGCTGGGGACGACGCCGTCACGACAGTGATTACTGCACAACCTGGGCGAGCTTGCCCGACTTGTATGCCGAGGCGATGTCGGTCAGGCCGACCGGCTTGATCTTGCTGGCCTGGCCTTCGCAGCCAAACGCCACGTAGCGGGCCTTGCAGACCAGCTTGGCGGCCTCGCGGGCCGGCTTCAGGTACTCGCGCGGGTCGAACTTGCTCGGGTTTTCGGCAAAGAAGCGGCGGATCGCGCCGGTCATGGCCAGGCGGATGTCGGTGTCGATGTTGATCTTGCGCACGCCGAACTTGATCGCTTCCTGGATTTCCTCGACGGGCACGCCGTAGGTTTCCTTCATGTCGCCACCGAACTTGCGGATCTCTTCCAGCAGTTCCTGCGGCACCGACGACGAACCGTGCATCACCAGGTGGGTGTTGGGGATGCGCGCGTGGATTTCCTTGATACGGCTGATGGCCAGGATGTCGCCCGTGGGCTTGCGCGTGAACTTGTAGGCGCCGTGCGAGGTGCCGATGGCGATGGCCAGCGCGTCCAGCTGGGTGGCCTTGACGAAGTCGGCGGCCTGCTCCGGGTCGGTCAGCAGCATCGAGTGGTCCAGCACGCCTTCGGCGCCGATGCCGTCTTCCTCGCCCGCTTCGCCGGTTTCCAGCGAGCCCAGGCAGCCCAGTTCGCCTTCCACGGTCACGCCCACGGCGTGGGCCAGCGCCACCACCTTGCGGGTCACGTCGACGTTGTACTCGTATTCGGCCGGGGTCTTGCCGTCTTCACGCAGCGAGCCGTCCATCATCACCGACGAGAAACCAAGGTCGATGGCGCCCTGGCAGATTGCCGGCGACTGGCCGTGATCCTGGTGCATCACCACGGGGATGTGCGGGTAGGCTTCCACGGCCGCTTCGATCAGGTGACGCAGGAAGTGCTCGCCGGCGTATTTACGCGCGCCGGCCGACGCCTGCATGATTACCGGGGCGTTGACCTCGTCGGCGGCCTGCATGATGGCCTGCACCTGTTCGAGGTTGTTCACGTTGAAGGCCGGCAGGCCGTAGCTGTTCTCGGCGGCATGGTCCAGCAGCTGGCGCATGGAAACGAGTGGCATGTCTAACTCCTGAATGAAAAATTTGGGGGGTTCTTATCGGGGATGTCCGGGCCGGCAGGTTCGCACCACCAGGGTGCCGCGTCTGTCCGGCGCGCCACATCGCGCGCTTATTCCTAAACCTTAACTGCCCACCCTCACGATCTTGAGGGTATTCGTGCCGCCCGGCTGCCCCATGGGCTCGCCGATGGTCAGCACGATGAAATCGCCGCGCTGCACCACGCCCTGGGCCAGCAGCAGCTCCTCGGCCTGCTCCAGCGCCACATCGCGGTCCGTGCTCGACTGCAGCGGCAACGGCACCACGTTGCGGTACAGCTGCATCTTGCGCTGGGAGGCCAGGTTCGGCGTCATGGCGTAGATCGGCACGTGAATCCGGTGGCGGCTCATCCACAGCGCGGTGGCGCCGGAGTCGGTCAGCGCCGCGATGGCCTTCACTCCCAAATGATAGGCGGTGAACAGCGCACCCATGGCAATCGACTGGTCGATGCGCGAGAAGGTCTGGTTCAGGAAGTCGGTGTCCAGCTGCACCACCTCGGACTTCTCGGCCTCCAGGCAGATGGCGGCCATGGCCTCGACGGTCTCCACCGGGAAGCGCCCGGCGGCGGTCTCGGCCGAGGTCATCACCGCGTCGGTGCCGTCCAGCACCGCGTTGGCCACGTCGGACACCTCGGCGCGGGTCGGCACCGGGTTCACGATCATGCTTTCCATCATCTGCGTGGCGGTGATGGTCAGCTTGTTGGCCTCCCGCGCGAGGCGGATCATGCGCTTCTGCAGCGCCGGCACCGCCGCGTTGCCCACTTCCACGGCCAGGTCGCCCCGGGCCACCATGATGCCGTCGGACGCCTGGAGGATTTCCTCCAGCACGCCCGGGCGGATGGCCTCGGCCCGCTCGATCTTGGCGATCATGCGCGCCTTGTGGCCATGCGGCTGGCCGGCCACGGCGGCCAGCTGGCGCGCCATTTCCATGTCGGTGGCGTTCTTGGGGAAGCTCACGGCCACGTAGTCCGCGCCGAGGGCCATGGCGGTCTTGATGTCCTCCATGTCCTTGGCGGTCAGCGCGGGCGCCGAGAGCCCGCCGCCCTGGCGGTTGATGCCCTTGTTGTTCGAGAGATCGCCGCCCACGCGCACCGTGGTGAAGATCTCGCTGCCGATGACACGTTCCACCACCAGCACGATCAGGCCGTCGTTGAGCAGCAGCACGTCGCCGGGGCCCACGTCGCGCGGCAGGTCCTGGTAGTCCAGCCCCACGCGCTCCTGGTTGCCGAGCGGGCAGGTGGCATCCAGCACGAACGGATCGCCCGGCGCCAGGGTGATCTTGCCGTTCTCGAACTTGCCCACGCGGATCTTCGGGCCCTGCAGGTCCGCCATGATGGCCACCTCGCGGCCACAGGCCGCCGCTGCCTCGCGCACCATTGCGGCACGGTCGATATGGTCCTGCGCGGTGCCGTGGGAGAAGTTCAGGCGCACCACGTCGACACCGGCGGCAATCATGCGGGTCAGCATGTCCAGCGTGCTCGACGCCGGGCCGATGGTGGCAACGATCTTGGTGGAACGAGTCATGCGGGCGGTTTCCTCAGTGGCAACTGGTACGAACAGGGGCGGCTCGGGAACAATCGGGGGAAATCAGGCGAATCAGGCAGCGGCGCGCTGCTGGAGCACTTCCAGCGCGGGCAGCGTCTTGCCTTCCAGGAACTCCAGGAAGGCACCGCCGCCGGTGGAGATATAGCCCACGCGGTCGGCGATGTGGTACTTGGCGATGGCGGCCAGCGTGTCACCGCCGCCCGCGATCGAGAAACCCTTGGAGTTGGCGATGGCCTCGGCCAGCACCTTGGTGCCGTTGCCGAACTGGTCGAACTCGAACACGCCCACCGGGCCGTTCCAGACGATGGTGCCGGCGGCCTGGAGCTGGTTGGCCAGCTGGGCGGCGGTCTTGGGGCCGATGTCGAGGATCATGTCGTCGTCGGCCACGTCCTTGACGTCCTTGACCGTGGCGGCGGCCGTGGCGCTGAATTCCTTGGCGCAGACCACGTCCACCGGAATCGGCACCGAGGCGCCGCGGCGGGCCATGATGTCGATGATGGCCTGGGCGTCGCCAACCAGGTCGTGCTCGGCCAGCGACTTGCCGATCTTCAGGCCGGCGGCCAGCATGAAGGTGTTGGCGATGCCGCCGCCGACGATCAGCTGGTCCACCTTGTCCGCCAGGGACTTGAGGATGGTCAGCTTGGTGGAAACCTTGGAACCGGCCACGATGGCGACCAGCGGGCGGGCCGGCTGGCCCAGCGCGCGGCCCAGCGCGTCGATCTCGGCGGCCAGCAGCGGGCCGGCGCAGGCCACGGGCGCGTACTTGGCGATGCCGTGGGTGGTGGCCTCGGCGCGGTGCGCGGTACCGAAGGCGTCGTTGACGTAGACATCGCACAGCCGGGCCATCTTCTGGGCCAGTTCGTCGCTGTTCTTCTTCTCGCCCTTGTTCACGCGGCAGTTCTCGAGCAACACCACCTGGCCGGGCGCCACGTCCACGCCATCGATCCAGTTCTGCACCAGCCGCACGGGCTTGCCGAGCAGTTCGGACAGGCGTTCGGCGATCGGGGCCAGCGAGTCCTCGGGCTTGAATTCACCCTCGGTCGGGCGGCCCAGGTGGGACGTCACCATGACGGCCGCGCCCGCCTTCAGGCAGGCTTCGATGGCCGGTACCGACGCACGGATGCGGGTGTCTTCCGTGATCTTGCCGGCATCGTCCTGCGGCACGTTCAGATCGGCGCGGATAAACACGCGCTTGCCGGAGAGATTGCCTTGGGAGATGAGATCGGTGAGACGCAGGACAGAGGTCATGGCGAGTAGAAACGGGACTGGGCGGTACGCCAACAGCACGCGGCCGCGTTGGAAATCGGGGAAACCGGCATTTTACCTGATCGCCGTCACGGTTTTATGCGATTGGCCCTAGAAATGCCGCATGAATCACTAATACTCACCCTGTGGGCGAAAGTGCCAGGAGCGCATCGGACTTCACTACAAACCCCCTCGAAGGGAGGGTACAGGTATCTCTGGCGGGTCGCCCCTATTGGGTTAATGTACGCCCTAATGTACTAAACGTATGCACCGCCAGACACGCATAGCAAACCTCGCATATTTGGTACATCGCATCATCAGTTGCAGCCAGCGAGCCGGCAACGACCGGCAATAACGAAAAAGCCATCCCCCTGACCAGCTCCGTTTCGAGGCGCCGGCGACCGGATGGTCCATTGTCGTGAATGCAGGGGTAATCCGATGGACCAAACAAGCATGCACGGGGCAATCCGTGGGCTTTACGAAGGCATTCTGGACCCCGGGGCATGGCACAAGAGCCTGTGCGCCCTGACCGATATGGCGGGTAGCGCACATGCCTCGATGATGGTGTGGGACACCGTGCGCGACCAGGTCACGGTCAACGAGATCGTCAATCCGGTGCCGGAGCTGTTCACCGCGTACGAGAAGGAATACCAGGCCATCGACCCGGCCAAGATCTTTGCCCCCCGGCTGGTGCCCGGCGCCTGGTATATCGATGCGCGCGATCTCGGCCCGCAGGGCATGGCGCGCCACCCCTTCTACTGCGACTTCTTCAACCGCTTCGACCTGCGCTCCTACGTGGCCTGCCTGGTGGAACGGCAGCCGCACTACGAAGTCTATTTTTCGATGCAGCGCGCGCTGAGCCAGGACGCCTTCTCGGGCGAGGACACCCGCGCGCTCGACTGGGTGGTGCCGCATATGCGCAGCGCCATCGCCCTGCGCGAACGCACCCTGGGGCTGTCCGCGCTGGCGTCTGTCTCCGCGCGGCTGCTGGAGCGGCTCGCCTTCGCCGTGGCCGTCTACACACCCGAGCGCCACCTACTGCTGGCCAATACGGCCGGCGAGCGCTGGGCGCGCCGGCTCGACCCCACTGGCAAGACCGGCGACTGGCGCCTCTCGCGCGGCTTTGCCGAGATGGTCCAGGCCGCCTGCCATCCCAACCAGCCGCAGGCCGCGCAGGCCGCGCGCGCCACCGACAAGACCGGCGCCACGGCCGAGGTGCTGGTCCTGCCCCTGCCGCCCACCCACATCCTCGCCGCCTCCTGGCAGCAACCCGCCGCGCTGGTGGTGGTGCACGAGGCCGGCGCCCCATCCGTGCTGCTCGATACCGTGCTGCTCGATACCGTGCTGCGCGAGCTGTACGGGCTCACGCCGGCCGAAACCCGGCTGGCCACGCGGCTGGCTTGCGGCGAAGGACTGCCCGAGGCGAGCCGACAGATGCGCATTCGCCACGAGACCGCGCGCACGCAACTCAAATCCATCTTCCTGAAGACGGGCTGCGGCAGCCAGGCCCGCCTCACGCAGATGCTGACGCGGCTCGCCGCCACACTAGAGGGAGGCTAGCACCCTGCATCGCCCCTTTCCCCTGCCGCGATCCCCGTGGCAGGCACGCGAAGTCTTGACGCGCCGCCCGCCTCACCGGAACCGGGCGCACGCCCCGCGCACCTCGCCGGACTCAAGCATGAACGACGGACAAATGCACGAGACCATCCGAGGTCTCTACCAAGGTGTTTTCGAAACGGGCGCCTGGCAGCGGAGCCTGGTCGCCCTGTGTGACGCAAGCGGCAGTTCGCAGGCGTCGCTGGTCGTGCGCAACCGGGCGCTGGACCGCGTGGTGGTCACTCACGCGGTGGACTACAAGCCCGACGCCATGGAGGCCTACACCTCGCACTACTACCAGTTCGACCCGAGCCGGCCGTTCGCCGAGCGCCTGGGCGTGGGGGACTGGTATATCGACCATCGCGACGTAGGCGAGCAGGTCATGCGCACCAGCCCGTTCTATGGCGAGTTCCTGCGCGGCCTGAATGTCGCGTCGGTCATGTCGTGCCTGATCGAGCGGCATCCCACCTACGAGATTTACCTGTCGCTGCAACGGCCGCTCGATGCCAATGTCTATGCCGAGGCGGACGCCCTCGCGCTGGACTGGGTGATTCCGCACCTGCGCGATGCCATCGGCCTGCGCGAGCGCATGCAGGAGCTGGTCGCGCGGGGCCGATTGTCGGAAGACATGCTGAACCGGCTGCCCTTCGGCGTGGTGGTGTTCGATCTGGCCGGCAAGCCGCTGTTCGCCAACCAGTCCGGCGAGCCGTGGGTGCGGCGCCTGATGCCGGCCGCCTTCCTGGGGCCGCGCGCCAGCCCGTGGACGGACAGCGCCTTCTGGCAGTTATCACGGCCGTTCGCCGAGGTGCTCAGCGCCATGGCCGCGCCAGACACGCTGCAGGCCGCGCAGGCCATCCAGGCCGCCGGCCCGGATGGCCGCACCGCGCAGATCGTGTCCCTGGCGCTGGCGCCGATGGCGCAGAGCCTGCCGGGCATGGAGACCCATACCGTGCTGGCCGCCATCCACGAACGCTACGGCACGCCGCGCGCCATGCCGGCCATCCTGCGCGACCTGTTCGGCCTCACGCCGGCGGAAACGCGGCTGGCCGCGCTGCTGACGCAGGGCGTTGGCCTGCCGGACGCCTGCGTCCAGCTCGGCATCAAGCGCGAGACCAGCCGCACCCAGGTCAAGTCGATCTTCAACAAGACCCACACCAGCACGCAGGCGCAACTGGCGCACCTGCTGACCCGGCTCAGCACGATGCTGACCGAGCCATCGCGCTATTAGTTAACAGTGGGGATCAGAAGGCTCAGGTGAGCAGCCGCAGCGCGGTGTACACCGCCATGCCAACCACGATCATCCCGACCATGCGGCGCGTGAACAGGTAGAACACCGTGGCCGCGATGCCGGCCATCAGCTTGGCGTTCATCGGCGAGATGGTGAAGTGGCCCTGCCAGGTCATGAATTCCGGCACGATGATGGCCGCCAGCGCTGCCGCCGGGGCATAGCGCAGCGCGCGCTGGAGGCGGTCCGGCACGCTCACGCGCTCGCCGGCCATCAGGAACAGCGCCCGCGTGAACACGGTCACCACGGCCATGCCGACGATGGCGATCCAGGTTTCCAGATGGCTCATGCGCGGTCTCCGGTCTGGGGCGCCGGCTGCGGCTCGGATATCGCGCGGGCCTCGGCCTTGGCCTTGTCCTTCCGCGCGCGGATGCCGCGCAGCGTGGCGCGCGCCGCCAGTTCGTCGCTGGCCATGCCCGCCGCCAGCGCGCCCACCACGGCCACCACCAGCGCCAGCCGGTACGGGAGGTCGAAGCACAGCAGCGCCAGCACGGCGGACACCACCACGGCCATCAGCGTGGAGCGCGAGTTGATCGTGGCGATCATCACCGGAATCAGCGCCATCACGCCGGCCAGCCCGAGACCCCAGGCGTCCGGGAACACGCTGGCCAGCAGGATGCCGAGCAGCGACGAGACCTGCCAGGTGGCGCAGTTGACCAGCGCCATCCCCCAGAAATAGCCCTCCTTGCCCGGCGCGTAGCCCGGCTCGACGTATTTCTGCATGAAATAGACGAAGTGGAGGTCGCCGTTGAAGAAGCCCAGCACGGTGCGCCGGCCCATCGGCAGATAGCTGAAGTGCGGCTGGAGCGCCGCGCTGAAGATGACGAAGCGCAGGTTGACCACGGCGGCGGTCAGCCAGATGGTCCAGATCGGCAGGCCGGCGGCGAACAGCGGCAGCACGGCCAGCTGGGCGGAGCCGGCATAGACCAGCAGCGACATGCCGATGGCCTCCGGCACGGTCAGCGCCGACTTGCTCATGGCCACCCCGGTGACCAGCCCCCACGAGAACACGGCGGGCAGGGATGGCGCGAAATAGCGTGCGCCGTCGAGAAAACCGTTGCGCTCCACCTCGGCAAAGCGATGCCAGAGGCGCAACCACACCGGGGACGACTGTCGGGGTGTCATAGCAGAGGGCGAGAAGGGTACGGCCAGCGCGTGGAGCGGGGCCGTCGGGGGCACCGCCGGCATCGCGCCGACGGCAAAGCAGACATTATAGGCTGGCGACCGCCGCTGGTAAGCGGCGGCTTAAAAGTGCACGCACCGAGTGTTGTTTCACGGAGAATCGGCCCCCCCGCCTCTCCTCCGCCCTCACCCAGCCGCTATGCCGGGCGGCCCGTGGGCGCCAGCGGCGCCGCTTCCGTCGCCGGCGCCTGCGCCGGGTCCGTCTCGTCATCCCCGCCGCCGGCCTGGCCCAGGTCGATGCCCGAGGTTTCCGGCAGCAGCGCCGCCGACACCATCACCAGCGCGTAGCCCACCCCGGCCACCATGGCGATGGCCAGTGCCAGCGAGGTCCGCCCGCTGTTGAGCCAGCCCACGGCGAGCGGGAAGAACGAGCCGATCACCCGGCCGAGGTTGTACGACACGCCATACCCCGTGGCGCGCACGGCACTCGGGTACGACTCCGAGATCGTCGCGCCAATCCCCGAGAACACGCCCTGCATCAGCACCCCGAGTGGGAAGCCGAGGAACAGCATCGACGTATTGCTGACCGGAATCACCATATAGATCATCGCCATGACGAAGGCGCCGGCGGCGAACGCCATATAGGTCACCCGGCGGCCCCAGCGGTCCGTGGCGTAGGCGCCGGCCACGTAGCCCACCAGCGAGCCGAGGATGGTCACGGCCAGATAGGAGCTGGTGCCGAATACCGACAGCCCCCGCTCGGTCTTCAGGAAGGTGGGCAGCCAGGTGGCGATGGCGTAGTAGGCGCCCAGCATGCCGCCCGACAGCAGGCTGCACAGCAAGGTCTTGCGCAGCAGCGGGGCGCGGAACACGCGCGCCAGGTCCGCCCCCGGCGAGACCTTGCCGCGCGCGGCCCGGCTCTTGAGGAAGACTTCCGGCTCCTGGAGGTTGCGGCGCAGGTAGATCACCACCAGCGCCGGCAGGATGCCGAGAAAGAAGCAGACCCGCCACGCCGTTTCCGGCTCGAACAGGTTGAACGTGATGGCGTAGGCGATGGCCGCCCCGCCCCAGCCGAACGAATAGCTGCTGGCGGTGAAGCCCGAGTACTTGCCGCGATGGGCCGGATTGCGGATCAGCTCGGTCACCAGCACCATGCACAGCGACGATTCGCCGCCGAAGCCCAGCCCCTGCAGCATGCGGAATACCAGCAGCTGCTCGGGCGAATTCGCCATGCCGCACAGGAAGCACGACACCGCGAACACGATGATGGTCCAGCGCAGCACGCGCACGCGGCCGAAGCGGTCCGCCAGCAGCCCGGCGCCCACCGCGCCCACCAGCGACGAGACCAGCGTCCAGGTGACGATGGCGCCCGCCATCGACTTGCTCATGCCCCACTGCGCCAGCAGCGTGGAGATGAGGAAGGAATAGATCATGAAGTCGAACACATCGACCGCATGACCAAGAAACGCGCCGTAGAACCCCTTGCGCTCGGCGCGGGACAGCTCCCTGAACCAGTCCATCATGATGGTTTCCTCCCAGCTTTCAGTTGTGTTGTTATCGATCGATGCCGGCCGCTGCCAGCCCGCGCGGCGGTTGGCAGGCGTAGCCGGCGGCCTCGAGCAGTTGGGCGAAGCGCAGCGACGTGAGATCGCCCCAGCGCCGCGCCACGATCTGCACGCCGCACGGCAGGCCGTCCCGCGCGGGACCGATCGGCGCCACCGTGGACGGCAGCCCGCACAGCCCCGAATGGCCGGCCCAGAACAGTTGCGTGGTCAGCGGCATCGGCTGGCCGTTCACCGGCAGCGTGCGCTGCCACGGCTCGCCGGCTTCGTCGAGCGGGAACGCGGTGGTGGCGGCGGCCGGACACAGCAGCACGTCGTAGTCGGCGAAGAAGCGGCGCCAGCTCTCGGCAAAGCGGTCGCGGGCGGCTTGCAGGCGCAGCCAGTCGCGGTGCGTCAGCGTGGCGCCGGCGAATTGCAGCGTGGCGTAATCGTCACCCGAATCCGGGCGGGTGCGCGCCAGCGCGTCGGCGAAGGCGGCGTCATCCATATAGACGGAGGTGGTGGCGCGCAGCAGCAGCACGTAGCTGCGCCACAGCGCGGCGGCGTCGAAGTCCGGGCGCACGTGCCAGTCCACCCGGGCGCCCTGCCCGGCCAGCCAGTGGCCGAGCGCCTCGATGGGCTGGCTGACCATGACATCGACATCGGCCAGCGGATGGGTCGGCAGCACCGCCACGCGGAAGTCGGCCAGACGCTGGTGCGGGCAGGCGGGCAAGTCCAGCCGCCAGGCGGGCGCGAGGTCCACGTCCGGGCCGGCGATGGCACGCAGCACCAGTTCGAGGTCGCGCGCGCTGCGGGCGACCGGGCCCGCCACGTTGATGTCCTGCTCGGCAAACCCGGCCGGCGCGTTGCCGTGGCCGCGCAGCGGCACCAGCCCGTGACTGCTCTTGTGCGAGAACACGCCGCAGTAGTGCGCCGGGTTGCGCAGCGACGAGCCGATGTCGGAGCCCACATCGAAAAAGCTCATGCCGGCGCAAACCGCCGCCGCGCTGCCGCCCGAGGAACCGCCCGGCGTGCGCGATGGATCGTGCGGATTGCGTGTGGTGCCGTAGATCGCGTTGTAGCTTTGCCAGTCGCGCAGGCCCAGCGGCACATTGGTCTTGCCGAGCAGGATGGCGCCCTGGGCGCGCAGGCGCTGCACCACCACGGCATCGCGCTCGGCACGATGATCGGCGCGCGCCGGGCTGCCGCAGGTGGTGGGCCAGCCGGCCACGTCGAACGATTCCTTGATCGAGAACGGCACACCGTCCAGCGGCCCAAGTGCGGCGCCGGCCTGTCGGCGGCGGTCACTCTCGCGGGCCGCCGCGCAGGCGGCATCGAAGTCCGGCAGGATAAGTGCGTTGATCGTCGCATGATGGGCGACCCACGCGGCGTGGCAGGACGCAACCAGCGCCTGCGCGGTGGTCTCGCCGCTGGCGAGTTGTTCGGCGGCTCGCCAGATCGGCAAAAAGCAGTCGTCCAGCCGGCCAGGGTCGGCCGGCGGCAGGTCAGGCAGGGTCACGTTCGCTCCGTGTGTTGTCTTGGGCCGGCGCATGGGTGCGGCGGCCTGAGGGGGCGCTATCGATACGGCGGCGGTTACAGCGTTCGGTATACTATATTCACCAATCCGAAAATCACAAGGCAGTATTTGTGCCAAGGTGATTTGCACCGCAACAAGGCAGGAAGCGGCTTGTCAGGGGATTGGCGCGTGCGGGTGCGTGTGCGCTGCACCATCATCGGGAGCGCTTTGGTATACCGTTTGGTGCGTAGGAGGGATCAGCGCCGCAGCAGGCCGACCAGTTCGTCGATGTCCGGCAAGGCGGCGGCGCGGCCCGTGGCTTCGCCGTCGGTGGCGTCGAGCACGCCGTCCGCCAGCGCGCGCTTGCCCTGATGGAGGTCTACGATGCGTTCCTCGATGGTGCCGGCGGTGATCAGCCGGTAGACCGTGACCGGCCGCTGCTGGCCAATGCGGTGCGCGCGGCCCATCGCCTGATCCTCGGCGGCGGGGTTCCACCACGGGTCGGCTATCACGATGTAGTCGGCCGCCGTCAGGTTCAGGCCGAAGCCGCCGGCCTTCAGGCTGATCAGGAAGACATCGCCCGCCCCGCCCTGGAACGCGGCCACGCGGCGCGTGCGTTCACCGGCCGGCGTGGCACCGTCCAGATACTGGTAGGCCAGTCCGGCCTCATCCAGCGCGCGCCGCATCAGCTGCAGGAAATCGACGAACTGGCTGAACACCAGCGTCTTGTGCCCGTTGGCGGCCAGCGTGGCGGCCAGTTCGGCGAAGGCGCGCACCTTGGCGCCCGGCGCGGCCACCTCGGGCGTGGCCAGACGCGGGTCGCACGCGGCCCGGCGCATGCGCATCAGCTGCGCCAGCACGTGGATGCGGGCGTCGGGTTCGGCCGGCGCTGCCGGCTGTGCCTTGCGCCCCTTCCTGGCGGGCGGACGCAGCAGCGCGCGCTCGGCCTCGGACAGCGCCTGGCGGCGCAGCGCCTCGTAGTGGGCGGCCTCGGCCGGCTCGGGCTCCACGCGGATCACGAGTTCCGTGCGCGGCGGCAGTTCGTCCAGCACCTGCGCCTTGGTCCGCCGCAGCACGAACGGCGCGATCATGCGCCGCAGCCGCACGCGCGGCTCCCGTGCGCCATTGCGCTCGATCGGATTGGCAAAGTGTTCGTTGAAGCGGACCAGCGACCCGAGCAGCCCCGGGTTGCAGAACCGCATCACGGACCAGAGTTCGGAGAGCCGGTTCTCGATCGGCGTGCCGGAAAGCGCCACGCGGCAGTCAGCGGCCAGCGCGAACATGGCCTGCGCGCGGCGCGAAGACGGATTCTTGATCGATTGCGCCTCGTCGGCGACCACCGTGTGCCAGCGCCGCGCGCCGAAATCCTTGCGCGCCTGCTGGAGCAGCTGGTACGAGACGATCACGAGATCATGGGCGCCGGCCTGCTCGACCATGGCCGCGCGATCCCCTTCGGCATAGAGATGGACGTTGAGTGTGGGGGCAAAGCGGCGCGCCTCGGCGGCCCAGTTGCCGCACACCGAGGTCGGCGCCACGACCAGCGCCGCACCGCCGGCGGCGCGGGCCAGCAGCAGCGCAAGCGACTGGAGCGTCTTGCCCAGCCCCATGTCATCGGCCAGACAGGCGCCGAAGCCGGCCTCGGCCAGCGCCATCATCCAGCGGAAGCCTTCTTCCTGATAGGGACGCAGTTCGGTTGCCAGCGTGGCGGGCACGGCGGCGTCCGTCTCCCGCGCGGCGCGCAGCCGGCGCACACGCGTGCGGAAGTGCGCGTCCGGGTCCACCCCGGCGCCGGCCAGCACATCGTCCAGCCAGGGCGCGGCCACCAGCGGCACGCGGATGCCGTCGCGCACCCCATCCCCCACCCCGGCGAGGTCGCGCAGGCGGGCGCGCAGCTGGCCGGTCAGCGCCACGTAGACGCCCTGCCCCATCGGCATGAAGCGCCCGGCGTGGCCGTGCGCCCAGGCCACCAGCTTCTCGAGCGACATCACCAGCCCCTCGGCCACGCGCAGATGGCCCACCAGCTTGAACCACTCGCTGCCGGTTTCCACGCTGACGGCCAGTTGCGGGAGGTCGGCGGGCAGCAGCCGGATCTCGCGGCCGCGCGGCCATTCGAGGTCGATCACGCCGGCAAGGCCGGGCAGCATCTCCACGGCGGTGAGGGCGTCTTCGGGGTCGTCCAGCGTCCAGGTGTATTCGCCGCCGGGTGGCGCGGTCTCGACCAGGAACGGCAGCGCGGCGAAGACCTCGGCCACGTGGGCCAGCTCGGCGTCCAGGTCGCGCTCGGTGGCCATCGCTTCGCCGGCAACCGTCGCCATCAGCTGCGCGCGGCCCGCGCCGGGCGCCAGCCGGGGGCCCATGGGGCCCAGCGGCGTGACCACCAGCCGCAGGCCGATGCCGCGCCCCACCGGCGCCACTTCGGCACGCAGGCGGGTTTCCGGCTCGCGCAGGCGGGCTTCGCCCGAACTGTCGGCATGGATCTGGAAATGGCCGGCCAGCGCGCGCAACGTGGTGTCCAGCCGGGCGTGGGCGTCGGCAGGCACGGCCAGCCCATCGGCAATCAGGCGGGCGGCCTGCTGCTGCGCGGCGGAGAAGCGGATCACGCGGAGCCGGCGCGGGCCGTCCTGGAGCACCGTGATCTGGCGCAGCGCCTCGGCTTCCTCGCGCGCGGCGGGGGGCAGGAGGTCTTCCATGGCGGGCGCGGGGCGCAGCGGCGGGGCGATGCGGAGCACGTAGCGGTCGCCGCCGTTGCCAGCCTCCCGGACCGCTTCCAGCGTGGGGGCGGCCTCGGTGACCTCCATCGGCACGGTCGGCGCGTGGGACAGCACCACGCCGGGGTGCCCGACCAGTGCCATCACGGCGGCGGCGCGGTCCAGCACGTGGCGACGATTGCGCGAGCGGTCACGGCGGATGGCCCGGGCCACGCGGGCGTCCCACGGCGCCAGGGTGTCGTCCTCGGCCACCCGCGCCAGCGGAATCGGGCGGGGCTTGCCCCAGCCGCGCGGGCCGTAGGCCTGCTCCAGCGGCTCCACCCGTCCCGGAACCCCGTCGGCATCGACAGTCAGCGCCCACAACAGGCGGCGTCGGCCGTCCTCGACGGGGGCTTCCGCGCCGGCCAGGGCCGCCAGCTCGCCCAACGCTTCCTGCCAGCGGTCATCGTCATCGGGGGTGGAGGGCAGCGCGGACAATGGCAAAGGGGGCAAAGGGAGGAAAATGGGGCTTGGCGGATCGGAACGGCGATTGTAGTCCCCCCGCCCGGCCGCGTTGGCACATCAGGGCGCGCGGCTTACAATGGCGGCCTTGTGACATTTCTGGTGCAGAGGGAGACAACCATGTCGATGGCGGATCGCGACGGCAAGATCTGGATGGATGGCAAGCTGATTGAATGGCGCGATGCCAAGATTCACGTGCTGACGCACACCCTGCACTACGGCATGGGCGTATTCGAGGGCGTGCGCGCCTACAAGACGCCGGACGGCCCCGCGATTTTCCGCCTCAAGGAGCACACGCGCCGCCTGTTCAACTCGGCCAAGATCTTCCAGATGGCCATGCCGTTCGACGAAGCGACGCTCGAGGCCGCCCAGCGCGAGGTGGTGCGGGCCAACAACCTTGAGTCGTGCTACATCCGCCCGCTGGTCTGGATCGGCTCCGAGAAGCTCGGCGTGTCCGCCAAGGGCAACACCATCCACGTGGCCATCGCCGCCTGGCCGTGGGGCGCCTACCTGGGCGAAGAGGGGCTGGAGCGCGGCATCCGCGTCAAGACCTCGTCGTTCACGCGCCACCATGTGAATGTGTCGCTGGTGCGCGCCAAGGCGAGCGGCTACTACATCAACTCGATCCTGGCCAACCAGGAGGCCACCGGCCTCGGCTACGACGAGGCGCTGCTGCTCGACACCGACGGCTACGTGAGCGAGGGCTCGGGCGAGAACGTGTTCATCGTGCGCAATGGCGTGATCTACACCCCGGACCTGGCCTCGTGCCTGGACGGCATCACCCGTGACGCCACGCTGACGATTGCCCGCGACCTCGGCATCGAGGTGCGCGAGAAGCGCATCACGCGCGACGAAATGTACTGCGCCGACGAAGCGTTCTTCACCGGCACCGCCGCCGAAGTCACGCCGATCCGCGAACTGGACGACCGCGTCATCGGCGAAGGCCGCCGCGGCCCGGTTACCCAGCGCATCCAGGAAGCGTTCTTTGCCGCCGTGGGCGGCACGGACGAGAAGTACAAGAAGTGGCTGACGCTGGTCTGAGCGCCGTCATCCGCATCATCAAAAACAAGCACCCTGCAAGCCAAACGCAACACCATGACGCAAACCGCATCCGTCGTCGAAATCGGCGCTGAAGACATGCCCCTCCACTGCCCCACGGGGAACACCCCGACGTGGAACTACCATCCCCGCGTGTTCCTGGACGTGGCCGACACCGGCGAGGTGAAGTGCCCGTACTGCGGCACCGTGTACAAGCTCAAGCCGGGCACCGTTCTGAAGGGCCACCACTGAGATCGCGTCCGAGGCACGCGGCCTGCGCCGCGCGCCGCCGCACTCCCCTCCCGCCCCGGGCCGCGTTGCGCCCCGGGGCGTTGGCATGTCCGGGCCACGCATCACCCACAATATGAAAAAAGCCCTCGTCATCGCCCCGAACTGGATCGGCGACGCGCTGATGGCGCAGCCGCTGTTCGCGCTGCTCAAGGCGCGCCATCCCCGCATGGTCATCGACGCCCTCGCCCCGAAATGGGTGGCGCCGGTGCTCGCACGCATGCCCGAGATCGGCACCGTGTTCCCGAGCGACCTCGCGCACGGCAAGCTGCAGCTCTCGGCCCGGCTGATGTTCGCGCAGCAACTCAAGCACGAAGGCTACGACGTGGCCTATGTGCTGCCGAATTCACTCAAATCGTCGCTGATTCCGTTCCTGGCGGGCATTCCGCTGCGCATCGGCTATCGCGGCGAGGCGCGCTTCGGCATGCTCAACGTGCGCCACGCCAACCCGCCGCGCGACAAGCGCCCGCCGATGGTGGAGCACTACGCACGGCTGGCCCTCAAGCCCGGCGGGCGCCTGCCCGAGCACATTCCCGACCCGCAACTGCGCGTGAAGCCCGAGCGCATGGCCGCCACGGCCGAGCGCTTCGGCATCGCGCCGCAGACCCGGGTGATTGCGTTCTGCCCGGGCGCGGAGTTCGGCCCGGCCAAGCGCTGGCCCGCCGCCCACTTCGCCGAACTGGCGCAGATGCTGCGCCGCTCGTTCCCGTACGCGCAGATCATCACGCTCGGTTCGGCCAAGGATGCGGAGATTGCGGCGGAGATCGTCGCCGGGGCGCCGTTCGTGCGCAACCTGTGCGGCCAGACCTCGCTCGACGACGCGGTGGACCTGCTCGCGCTGTCCGAGGCGGCCGTCTGCAACGACTCCGGCCTGATGCACGTGACCGCCGCGCTGAACCGCCCCCAGGTGGCCGTCTTCGGCTCCAGCGACCCGCGCCATACCCCCCCGCTGTCACAGGCTGCGAGTATCATGTGGCTGCAACTCGAGTGCAGCCCCTGCTTCAAACGCGAGTGCCCGCTGGGCCACCTGCGCTGCCTGAAGGACATCGAACCCGAAATGGTGTTCGTCGAGTTGCGCAAGCTCCTGCATCGACCCTGACCACGCCAACATGCCCCGTTTCGCCCGACTGTTCGATTCCGCCGAAGACATCGTCGATGCCTTCCGCGAAGCCATGAAACTGCGCGATGCCGACGGCGCGCTGCGCCTCTGGCTCGACGAGGATTCGGTCACGTGCGTGATGCCCGACGGCCAGCGCCTGATCGGCCACGACCACCTGCGCCAGGCCTTCATGCTGCTGCTGGAGGAGCAGCCGGTGCTGATCGACGCCATCGAGACCAGCAGTCATGCCTCGCTCGGCGTGTCGATCTTCGACGTCACCGAGGCGCTGCGCTTTGGCGCGGACCGCGTGGAAGCGGACCTCTACGTGCACACCACCTACGTGCTGATGCAGAACCACGAGGGCTGGCGCCTGGCCCACATCCACTGCAGCCCGGCCAACGCGGTGCAGGTAGCCGCCGTGGCCGCCGCCCCGGGCCAGGCGCTGCACTGACCACTTCGACGTGATGGGCCTGAAGCTGGGCGCCCCCTTCGGCGAGACCTTCCACACGCCGTGGTGGCTGCGCGGTGGCCATGCCCAGACCATCCTCGCGGCCCGCTTCACGCGGCACCGGCGCGTCACGTTCCGGCGCGAACGCTGGGACACCCCCGATGGCGACTTCATCGACGTCGACTGGACCACGCACCCGGTAGCGCCGGGCGCCCCGCTGGTGGTGATGTTTCACGGGCTCGAGGGCGACTCGCACAGCCACTACGCCCAGACCCTGATGGACGCGCTGCGCGCACGCGGCTGGCAGGGCGCCATCCCGCATTTCCGGGGCTGCTCGGGCGAGCTGAACCGTGCGCCGCGCTTCTATCATTCGGGCGATTCCGCCGAGATCCGCTGGGTGCTGGAGCGGCTGCGCCAGCAGGTGCAGGCGGGGCAGGCGGAAGGACAGCGCATGCTGGCGGTCGGCATCTCGCTCGGCGGCAACGCCCTGCTCCGCTACCTCGGCGAAGAGGGCCACGGCGCCAGTTTCCTCTCGGCGGCGGCGGCCATCTCGGCCCCGCTCGACCTCGCGGCCGGCGGCGCGGCGCTCTCCCAGGGCTTCAACCTGATCTATACCCGGATGTTCCTGCAAACGCTGAAGCGCAAGTCGCTCGCCAAGCTCGACCAGTTTCCGGGCCTGTTCGACCGTGCGACGATGCTGGCGAGCCGCGACCTCTACGCGTTCGACAACGTGGTCACCGCGCCGCTGCACGGCTTCCGCGATACCGATGACTACTGGAAGCGCGCCGCCAGCAAGCCGGTGCTGGGCGAGATCCGCATTCCCACGCTGGTGCTGAACGCGCGCAACGACCCCTTCCTGCCCGGCCAGCACCTGCCGAGCCAGGCCGAGGTCAGCCCCGACGTGCTGCTGGAGCAGCCCGCGCACGGCGGCCACGTCGGCTTCATGACGCCGCGCGCCGGCGTGCTGGGCCACCTGCCGCTGTTCCCGGTCGCGGGCCATATCGAATGGCTGCCCACGCGCATCCTCGACTACTTCGACAGTGTGAGCGGCACGCGCCAGACGGCGTAGGAGACAACCATGGATGACATCGTCAAGCAGGCGATGGCCCGCTGGCCCAATGTACCGAATGCGTACGGATGGCTGGCGCTGGACCGGCGCGGGCAATGGCGCCTGCGCAACGAGTTCGCGCAGGAGCACGGGCTGTCCGGCGACCCGATCCGCCACGAGGCGCTGATCCACTTCATCGAACGCAACTACACCCACGACGCGCGCGGCGCCTGGTTCTTCCAGAACGGGCCGCAGCGGGTGTTCGTCGCGCTCGGCTACGCGCCGTGGATCGTGCGGATGCATGACGGCGCGCTGGCCACCACGACCGGACGGCCGTTCAGCTTGACGGCCTGCCATGCGGACGAGCACGGCAACGTGGTGCTGGCGGGGACGGTGGAAGGTCTGGAAGCTGGCGCGCCGGTGCAGGCCGCGCTGCTGCACGACCATGATCTCGACGCCTTCAGCAGCACCTGCACCTGGCATGGCGAGGCGTGCGGCGCGGCGCTGGGGGTGTTCCACCACGCCGGGCGCGATTTCGACATCGAACCGATTGCCGAGGACGAAGTGCCGACGCGCTTCGGCTTCGTGCGAACACCCGCGCCCGCACCGGAAGCCGAAGCTGGCTGAGGCCAAGCCTCAGTTCGGCATGCCCTTGTTGTCCTGCTTCTCCTCGCGGAAGCGAAGCTGGAGCTGGTGCAGCCGCGCATCGACCTCGGACAGCGAGTAGAAATCGCCATCATTGGCCTTGCGGGCGATCTGCAACTGCTCGATGGCCGCCTGGTAGGACCCGTCCATCGCGTATTTCTCGGCCAGCGCCTGATGCTGCTGGAGCCGCTTGCCCTGTGCCGCGTAGGCGCGCGCGAGCAACTCCCACCATTCGGCGCGCGCGGATTCCTCGCGTGTGCGGGCGCGCAGGAAGGTCACGGCCTCGTCGAGCTTGCCGGCGGCGACCAGCGAATCGGCATAGGTCAGCGCCACGGCATGGGAGAGCGGGAACGCGCGCATCGAGGCCTGAGCCTGCGCCAGCGCCTCCTGCGGACGGCCCTCGGCCCGCGCCAGCTCGATCGCCATGACGTCGAGCATCGGACTGCCCGAGGTGGCGGATGGAATCGTGCCGTAGAGCCGGCGCGCCTCGGCCAGCGCCCGGTCGGCGTCCGCGTAGCGGCCCAGCCGCTGGTTGGCGAAGGCGATACCGTAGTAGATCGCCGGCTGCCGCACCGGCGAGGCATTCGCCGCTTGCGACTGGAACGTCTCCAGCACGTTGCGCTGGTCGTTGGGGGTGGTGGCCTGGATCACGCGCGACCGCGCCCGCGCGAACTCGTACTCGGGCGTGTTGCCGACCTTGCGCACGGACACGTGGCGCACGCGGTCCTGCATGTCGGCGATACGCTCGGAGGTCAGCGGGTGGGTACGCACATAGGCCGGGATCGAGTTGTCCGAGATACCGGTCACGCGCTGGAGCCGCGAGAAGAAATCGGGCATGCCCTGCGGGTCGAAGCCGGCGGCGGTCATGATCTGGAAGCCGACGCGGTCGGCCTCGCGCTCGGCCCCGCGCGAGAACGACAGCTGGTTGGCCACCGCCGCGCCCTGCCCGCCCATGGCCAGCGCCGCGGCCGCATCGCCGCTCTTGGTGGCGGCCAGCCCGGCCAGCACCATCGACGCCAGCGCGATCCACATCGACTCATCCTGCTTGGTGATGCCACGCGCGATATGGCGCTGCATCACGTGGCCGATTTCATGGCCAAGCACGGAAGCGAGTTCCGATTCGGTTTCCGACTGCACCAGCAGCCCGGTATGCACGCCGATATAGCCGCCCGGCAGCGCGAAGGCGTTGATCGAGCGGTCCCGCACGCCAAACAGCTCGAAGCCGGTGGCGAAGGTGCCCTCGCCATTCGAACCGGCCACGTTCTGGCGGCGCGCGGCCTGCACCAGCCGGTAGCCGAGCGCGTTGAGGTAATCGTTGAGCAGGGGGTCCGAGACGTAGTCGGTGTCGCGGCGGATATCGCGCATGATCCGGTCGCCCAGCCGCCGCTCCATGTCCGGCGACAGCGATGCCGTGGAGGGGTCGCCCAGATCCGGCAGTTGCAGGCTGCCGCCCTCCACCACCGGGTTATTGGTCCGCAATCCGAATTCGGATTTCTGACCCGCCCTGACACTGCGGTTGAGATTGTCATAGACCTGGTCGCTGGCGTCCGGCCCCGGCTCCAACGCGGACGCCGGCGGCTGCGAGGATGGCGCGAGCCGCGAGGCGGGCGCGGTCAAGCCCTGCGGCCAGGCCGGCGCGGCCATGGTCAGCACGAGGGCGGCGGCCACGGCACGGGCAAGTGACGCGCGCATGGCGGGGGCGGCCAAAGCAGCGGGAGCGGTGTCGGCGGCGCGCGCCGGAGCGGGCAGGCGGCGGCGCCAGGAGGTCTTGGGCATATTGCTATGATAGCGGCCTCCGCCGCGCGTTCCCAATCCGGCAGACCCCTTGCCTCGCGTTGCCTTCCCGGATTGCGACGAGCGCTATTTGATCCCTCGAATTCTGACGCCATGAGCCAACTCACCCACTTCGACGCCGCCGGACAAGCCCATATGGTCGATGTCGGCAACAAGGCCAGCACCCATCGCGTGGCGGTGGCCACCGGCACCATCACCATGCTGCCGGACACCTTCGCGCTGGTGCGCGACGGCACCGCCAAGAAGGGCGACGTGCTCGGCATCGCCCGGGTGGCCGCGATCATGGCGACCAAGCGCACGTCCGACCTGATCCCCCTCTGCCATCCCATCGGCCTGACCAAGGTGGCCGTCGATTTCGCGCTGGACGGGCCCAGCTCCACTATCGCCTGCGTGGTGCGCACCGAAACCCACGGCCAGACCGGGGTGGAGATGGAGGCGCTGACCGGCGTGCAGGTGGCCCTGCTGACCATCTACGACATGTGCAAGGCGGTGGACCGGGGCATGGTGATCGGCAACGTGAAGCTGCTGGAGAAGCATGGCGGGAAGTCGGGGGACTGGGTGGCGGGCTGATTTGTCGCCCCGTGCCCCCCATTGTCCCCCGTTGTCCCGCCCGTAATAAAGGTAACGCCGCATTTCCAAGCCCCCCGCGCCGGCGCCACTTCCGGAAAATTGGTATTGAATTACCAGCAAGGCACGACGCCGCCCGTCCACGGATCGGGCGGGTCGAGCGTTGAGGGTTAGGTAACAGGCCGCAACGCCGGAAACGCCGCTTTCGGGATGTCGCCGGCACGCATGCAGCACATTGGGTAGGGGTACACATCATGAACGGGCGCAAGCTTTGCCAGATCGCCCTGGCTTTCGCGGCGGTGGCCACGGCCGCCGTCAGCACATCGGCCATCGCCGGCGGGCACTACCACGGGCGCTCGCGCGTGGGCGTGGGCGTCTACGTGGGACCGGGCTGGGGGGGATGGGGACCCGGCTGGGGTCCAGGCTGGGGTCCAGGGTGGGGTCCAGGGTGGGGTCCCTATGCCTACGGCCCGTACTACGCGCCGGGCTACTATCCGCCCGCCGTCGTCGCGGTGCCGGCGCCGAATCCGCCGCAGTACATCGAACAGGGCGCGGATGGCAATCCGGTGCCCGCGCCATCGGCCAGCGGCGCGCCGAATGACTCGCCGAACGCCTGGTGGTACCACTGCGACTCGCCCGAGGGCTTCTACCCCTACGTCCGCGAGTGTCCCACCGGCTGGCAGCGGGTGCCGCCCACGCCGTCTTCGTCCACCACGCCGCAGGGCCATGTTCCGGGAGCGACGTCATGAATCTGCGCCTCGTTCCCCTGTTGCTGGCTGGCACGCTGGGCCTTGGCGCCTGCGCGGTCATGCCGTCCGGCCCGAGCGTGATGGCGCTGCCGGGCACCGGCAAGACCTTCGACCAGTTCCGTGGCGATGACTACAACTGCCGCCAGTTCGCGCTCGGCCAGGTGGGCGGGGTGAGCGCCCAGCAGGCGTCGAACACGGCCGCCGTGGGCAGCGCGGCCATCGGCACGGCGCTCGGCGCGGCGGCCGGAGCGGCATTCGACGGGGGTTCGGGTGCGGCCGTCGGGGCCGGCGTGGGCCTGCTCACCGGCGCTGCCGTGGGGGCCGGCAACTCGTATAACGCGGGATATGGCTCGCAACGGCAGTACGACGCCGCCTACGTCCAGTGCATGTACGCCAGCGGCAACCGCGTGCCGGTGTACGGCCAGATGGTGTCCTCGCCGCGTGCCTCCAGCTACGCGACGCCGCCGCCGAACTACCAGCCCTACTATCCCCCGCCTCCGCCGCCCGGCTACGTGCGCTGACGGCTTCGGCCTTGGCTGGGTTTGCGCTCAGCCGTGGCCCTGGCGGGCGCGCACGCGCACCCAGGCGCAGAAGTCGCGCGGACGGTGCGCCTCGGCCGTTTCGTCGCAGGCGTTGTCCAGCGTGTTGAACTGCGCGGTTTCGTCGCCCTGATAGTAATAGCGCAGGCGATCCATCCACAGCCGCGCGCGCTCCGGCTGGCCGGTCAGCGCCAGCAGCCACGCGGTGCGGCCGATCAGGTTCGGGGTGGGCAGCAGGTGCAGTGCATCGAGGTGCGCGGGTAGCAATTCGGCGGCATTCTGGGCCGTGATGATGGTCCGCTCGATGGCCTCCGACGCGGCGTGCTGGCGGAACCAGTGGCGCGGCATCGGCAGGCCATCGCGCCGTTCATCGCTCGCATACTCGCGCGCTTCCACGCGGCGGTAGTCCTGCCAGAGCGTGGTCAGGACGATGGCCGAGAGCGCGACGAAGGCGATGCCGATGACCATCGGCACCGGCTTGGGGACTCGCCATTTGCCGAAGCCGGCCGGCTCCAGCCATCCCAGCAGGAAACAGAACGGCAGGAAGAAGTAGAGGTAGTGGAGCGGGTATTCGAGCATCGAGTGCGCGCCGACCATCGCCAGCCAGAGCAGGATCACCACGGTCTGCGGCCGCTCCGCCGACGCCGCGCGCCACAGCCGGCTTCGCACCACGCGCCAGAGCCACGCCATGAGCAGCACACCGACGCCCGCCGTGCCCATCAAACCGGTCTTCGCCAGCAGATCGAGCACGGCGTTGTGAGCGTGCAGGGACATCTCCGCCGTCACGCGCAGTTGCGACATCTGCTGGAACTGCGCCCAGCCGAACTCCCCGTAGCCCACGCCCAGCAGCGGATGCGAGCGGAACATGGCGATGGCATGCGCCCAAAGCGCGCCGCGCGCCGAGACCTGATCGCCGGCCTTCAGTTGCGCGACGGTATCGAATAATCGCCAATCGAACGCCTGACCGGCGCTCTTGATGACCGGTTGCAGCACCACGATGCCGACGATCAGCAGCACGGCGGCAAGCACCAGACCGGGCGGACGCGCCATCGGATTCGGGCCGCGCCGCTCGCCGCGCGCCATGGCGGCGGCGATCAGGGCATAGATGGCGGCCAGCCCAACGTGGACAAGGCCGGTGCGCGAGCCGGTCAGCGCGATGCCCGACTCGAGCAGCAGCACGGCGGCCAGCCACGCCGCAAACCCAATCCGCGCCCGCCGCGCCAGCCAGATCGCGGCAACGAGGCCAAAGCCGTGGATCGTCGCCTGATGGTTGGGCTGGTTCAGGTTGCCCCACAGCCGGCGGTTGGTGTCGTAGAAATATTCCGAAACGAGGCCGAACATCTGGTCTTCCATATGGAAGACCTGGATCCACTGCGCCAGCGTGCCGAGCAGCCCGGCAGCGAGGAAGGTGATGGCGATGGCATCGACAATCTCGGCCCGTTCCTCGGTGGAAAATCCCTGCCCGAGACGCCACGCGGCGAACATCATGGCAGCGCCGAGGGCGAGGACGACCTGGGTGGTGAAGCGGCTGCCGGTGATATCGGCCATGCCGGCGGCAGACTGGATGATTGTCGTCAGGATCAGCCAGAGCGGCAGCAGGACGATCCAGGGGACTTGGGGGGTGTCTGGCGAACGCCGAAAGGCCAGCAGGCAGACCAGCGCAACGCCGAGCACGCCGGCCGTCCATTCGCCATAAAAGGTGGCGAGCGGAAGCGTGTGCTTCGAAACCAGCAGCGGGAGGGTAAAGGCGGCGATGATCGCCGACCCCGGAAGCAAAGCCCTGGAAGGCGGCATGCGGGCGCGAGGGGAAGGAAAGGCGCCATGATAGCTTGGCGGCTTACGGAAGCAGGAAAAGAAAAAGCGCCCGAAGGCGCTTTTTCCAGCATCAGGCGAGGGAAAGGCTCGCTGATGGCATGTTGCAACTGCTGCAATTAGGGCAATGCAGCGCCGACCGGGCAACCGCTCGGTGCATACGAGTCCTTCCAACCGGCATTCGTGCCGGCGGTTACGAAGCAGTGCCAGTTGCCTGCAGCTTGACGTTGCCAGTTGATCGTAGCGCCCACGACAGAAGCGCTGGCGGTCTTAGCCGGGTTACCACCCGTGGCCAGCGTAGACGTCCAAATGAACGCACCCGTATCCACAGCGGCAGGCACAGCAGGATCAGCGTACAGGCTCGAGGCCACATAGCCGACAGCAGCCAAGTCGGCAACTGCGGCGCCATTGCTGAGACGATCTTCAAATGCTGTCTTGTACGAACCCATTTCGCTGACGGCACGCGCTACTTGCGTACGCGCGGTGTAATCCTGGTACTGCGGAATCGCGATAGCAGCCAGAATACCGATGATCGCAACCACGATCATCAGTTCGATCAGCGTGAAACCCTTCTGAGCTTGGCGGCCCAGTTTTTTGATTTGTTGTACCCGTTGCATAAGGATTGACCCCTCGATGAGATTTTCGTTACAGAAAGAAACATCTGCTTGCATGTGATGCATTACCCCTAAAGCAGGGAGTGTGCCAGGCAGGCAAATGCCGATAATCTCATGGGGGAGTGACAAAATTTGGCCGATTTATGATTCCAAGGGACGGCTAATCAACAAAATTTGTCACATTTTGTGTCTAGGGGACTGCCAAAGTTTTGCACTTTCAGGTGGCGCGACGGTTATGGCTCGGGCGTATAGCCCCACCGATATCGACATGCCTTCGGGCGCACATTTTCACGAGCATTCGAATAACAGTCCCAAGACGCCGCGCCTCCACCAGACCCGCCTTCGGACTGCTTACCGGTCCCACTCAGCTCAAGCTCCACGAACTTGCCCCGGAGCAGCGGCGACGCATCCTCCCGGAAATACGCCCGCAGAAAGCATCCGCCGCCATCTGAAATCTGGCCCATGGACTGGGCAACTACGCGCTCCACGTACTTTCCGTTTATCGTTGCAGCCGGCGGCAAGGCGCTATCGTTCTCCCCGGTGTTGTCGGGACATTGTGAGGAAAGCACATACGTCTCCAACACCGAGACCTTCAACCCACCCAGCAAGTACAGCCCCTCGGCAAACTGGGCCCGCGCCACATAGGCGCGGTACTGCGGCATGGCGAGGCTGGCCAGGATGCCGATGATCGCCACCACGATCATCAGCTCGATCAGTGAAAAGCCTGCCTGCCGTGGACGAAGCTTGCGGCAGTCCATGGCGCACCGCCTCAGGCCGGGGTCGAGCTCGATCCCCGCACGCTGCAGGACTTCGGCATCAGCTTGTGGTCCACGTTGGAGAAGCAGTCCCAGGTGAACGAGCCCTCGGAGCCCTTCAGCTCCAACTCCACATGCTTGCCGGCCAGCGCCTGCGACACATCGTTCCTGAACCTGGCGGTGATCACACACCCGCCGGCGTCACCCACCACGCCATTGGCCTTGGTTTCCACCGATGCCACGTAACGGCCATTGATGGTCGAACTCAGGGGCAGCCCGGAGTTGTTGGCGGTCTTGTTGTCCGGGCACGATCCGGAACTCACGTACGCCTCCACCAGCGACGTCTTGAGGCCGGACGCCAGCGTCAGCGCCTCGGCAAACTGGGCCCGCCCCACGTAGTCGCGGTACTGCGGAATGGCAAGGCTGGCCAGAATGCCGATGATCGCCACCACGATCATCAGTTCGATCAGCGTGAAGCCGGCGCGCGTGGCCCGGCGCACAAGACGGCCAAGCCGCCGTGGATAGGTGTTGGTGTGTTGCATAGGACCCCCTTTGGTTGTCGTCATCGACGCGATGACTGGGGTCGTATGCTGTGGCGGGCTGCGCGCCATGAATTTGATCGCGCGCAAGCCGCCGGACGTTGATTCACTCTGATGGAAATGCACCAGAATTAGCGCATTTCAGCCCGATTTTTTCGATGCTGACCGAGGATGGGAGCGGTCTCACCCGCGGTCAGCCGCCGTCATCAGATCAGGCCGGCGCCGCCGCAGCCGCCGCCACGTGGCTGCACGCCTTGGGCAGGTACTTCCGTTCAGCGCCCGATTCGCACTGCCACGCCACGGCACCCTGGTCCGCGCCGGTCATGCGCAGCGTCAGGGACTTGCCGACCAGCCCCTTGGCGATGCCAGCGTCCTTGAAGTTGGCGACGATGGTGCAGCCGCCCGCCGCCGTGGGGGTGCCGCCCGTGACCACGCTCTTGATGTACGTCCCGGCGATGCTGGTCGCCAGCGGAATCCCGTCCGCCGCCCCGCTGGCGTTGCTGGGGCAGGTGCCGCCGTACGAGAACGTTTCGATCACCGCCGGCTTCTGCCCTGACGCCAGGCTCAGTCCCTCGGCGAACTGCGAGCGCGCCACGTAGTCCTGGTACTGCGGAATGGCCACCCCGGCGAGGATGCCGATGATCGCCACCACGATCATCAGTTCGATCAGCGTGAAGCCGCGATGGCGGCGTGCGTAAGGCTTGCGTTGCATATTGACCCTTTTCATGGTGATGGTTGATGTCCGTGCCGCGCGGCGTTGCGCACCGGCACGGCACCCATGATCGGGAGGTCAGCCCCCTGCTCCGATTGATCTCCGACAATTCCCACAGGCTTGTGGGAATTGCTTGGAAATCCGCAGGAATTCGTGGCGTGGGCGCCTACAGGGCGCTGTTGCGCCGGCGCCACCAAAGAAAAACGGGCGGCCAGATCGGCCGCCCGTTTCAGGCAATACGAGACTGCGAGTCAGGGGTGTCAGGCCACCTGCGCGCTCCGGCGCTTGAGCAGCTTGCCCACCAGCACCACCAGCACGGCCCCCACCACGCCAAACACCAGATGGGCGTGCGGCACATGTACCTGGAACCACTCGGCGTCCACGGGATCGCTCACCAGCATCTCGCCGGCCAGGTAGCCCAGCAGCGCGGCGCCCAGCACGATGATGATCGGGAAGCGCTCCATCACCTTCAGCAGGATGGTGCTGCCGAACACGATCAGCGGAATCGACAGGCCCAGGCCCAGCACCAGCAGCATCAGCTGGCTGCCCTCGGGGCCCTTCTGGGCGGCGGCGGCCACGGCCACCACGTTGTCCAGCGACATCACCAGGTCGGCAATCAGGATGGTGCGGATGGCTTGCCAGATGTTGTCCTTGGCGTCGTGGCCTTCCTCGTCGTCATCGCCGGTCAGCAGTTGCACGCCGATGTAGACCAGCAGGATGGCGCCGACGATCTTCAGGTACGGCAGCGTCAGCAGCTTCACGGCCGCCACGGTCAGCACCACCCGCATGATGATGGCGGCGGCACTGCCCCAGAAAATGGCTTTCTTCTGCTGGGCCGGCGGCAGGTTGCGCGAGGCGAGCGCGATCACCACGGCGTTGTCGCCGGACAGCACGATATTGGTCAGGATGATGGATCCCAGCGCAATCCAGAATGCGCTGCTCGACAACAATTCCACGGCAAGACTCCTCGTATTTCTAGGTTTATTCCACGTTCGCCGACCGCCCGGCAGGCGGCGCCACTGCGAACTTTTGGATGTCTGAACTTACAGACATGGAGATGTATCGCACGAACCTTTCGATTCGGTTTCAACCTTCCGGCAGGCGGCTCGGGAAATACCCTAGGTCAACGTCTCGCCAGAATGACATTGCCCCCGGCAAGCGGGGGCAATGCGATGCAGTCACCACACGCCAGGCGCCAGATCCGGCACGCCATGGCGCGGGATGTGACGCATGATTTACAGCATCGCCTTCAGCAGGCGGCCCATCTCCGACGGGTTCTTGGTCACCTTGATACCGCAGGCTTCCATGATTTCCAGCTTGGCCTGGGCGGTGTCCGCACCACCCGAGATCAGCGCGCCGGCGTGGCCCATGCGCTTGCCCGGGGGCGCCGTCACGCCAGCGATGAAGCCAACCACCGGCTTCTTCATGTTGTCCTTGATCCAGTAAGCGGCGTTGGCCTCGTCCGGGCCGCCGATCTCACCGATCATGACCACGGCGTCGGTGTCGGGATCGTCGTTGAACATCTTCATCACGTCGATGTGCTTCAGGCCGTTGATGGGGTCGCCACCAATGCCCACGGCCGACGACTGGCCCAGGCCCAGCGCGGTCAGCTGGCCCACGGCTTCGTACGTCAGCGTGCCCGAGCGCGACACCACGCCGATGCGGCCCTTCTTGTGGATGTGACCCGGCATGATGCCGATCTTGATCTCGTC